>Ga0315284_10005400_pt1 | contig 18135 bp, 14 predicted proteins | sample YL17G09_16_MG_FD_203696 | JGI IMG/M metagenome (GOLD analysis project Ga0315284, IMG submission 203696) | Sediment microbial communities from Yellowstone Lake, YNP, Wyoming, USA - YL17G09_16 | ecosystem: Environmental > Aquatic > Freshwater > Lake > Sediment | place: USA: Wyoming | collected...
AAACGTATCGCCGGTATCATTACACTTCGCCCCATTACAGAAGCGGTGCTCGTCTACACTAGACACTTTAAACCGGCATGGCGCAGCGGCAGCGCGCGCGGCTCATAACCGCGAGGACACTCGATCGAAACGAGTTGCCGGTATCATTACACTTCGCCCCTTTACAGAAGCGGTGCTCGTCTACACTTAGACACTTTAAACCGGCGTGGCGCAGAGGAAGCGCGCGGGGCTCATAACTCCGAGGTCATACGATCGAAACGTATCGCCGGTATCATTACACTTCGCCCCTTTACAGAAGCGGCGCTCGTCTACACATGTGGATACTTTAAACCGGCATGGCGCAGCGGCAGCGCGCGCGGCTCATAACCGCGAGGACACTCGATCGAAACGAGTTGCCGGTATCCAATCCATCACATCGCACATGTGCATCAAGGCACTAGAGCAACTTTAACCCCTCCTTACAAATATAGGCAAGGGGTCAGAGGGGGACAGCATGTCCCCTTCAACTTTAAACCGGTATAGCTCAGCGGCAGAGCATCTCAAACACCGTCATCTATCCAACAAGACTCGCAAGAGTCCGAATCTGAAGATGGTTATCGCCTCATAAGCGGAAGGTCACAGGATCGAAACCTGTTGCCGGTATCTCTATCAACACATCGCACCGGTGCATAAAGGCACTAGAGCAACATTTAATCCCCTGTAGCGCAGAGGAAGCGCGCCGTAAAACACCGTCAGTTACCAACAAGATTTGAAAAAATCCGACAGACAGATGGTTATCGCCTTATGAGCCGGAGGTCACACGATCGAAACGTGTCGGGGGAATATCATTCATAAATCGCATCGGTGCATCAAGGCACTAGAGCAACCAACTCAAGCTCCTGTAGCTCAGCGGAAGAGCACAACACCGTTCGTCTTTAAACATGACTTGCAAAAGTCCGACTTGCGAATGGTTATCGCCTCATACGTGAAAGGTCGTGGGATCGAAACCCACCAGGTGCATTTACACTTTAGTTGTTTTAAAGAAACAACTCATCATTGTCACATCATTGTCACATGTATACCCCCCTTAGCTCATCGGCAGTAGCGCAGGGCTCATAACTCTGAGGTAACAGGATCAACACCTGTAGGGGGTATTCATTTTTATCGTTTACAGTAATTTTTAGGTTTATTGTGTAAAATACATGAATATCAAAACATATTTCATATATTATATATCTTACCAATATAAATATACGTTGGTATATTTATATTAGTAGTGGAGTCAAACAGTCTGCCCATCATCATCATCATGCAAACTCAAAATCAAAATCAGACATTTTCTCAAGGAAAATTAACAAAATCAGAATGGAATAATATGGAAATTCCTGTCACTCCCGATGAGTTGACAATAATAAAATTAATCAAGGATAGTTATCATGATGTTCAAAAAAAATATAATAAAAATGTTTCAATTATTGGAGTTTTAAAAACATCTTCCTATGAAGAAATGCACTCGCATTTATATAAAAAATATTTTGAAGAAATTGTAAATGAAATGATTAAAAAATATAAAATACCAGATATATCCTCTGTATCCGTATGTCATTCGGCAATGACGACGGATAATATAAAAAGTAAAAGTACAAAACAAGGACAAGGTCCTATAAAAAAAATAGATGCAATTCGAATTAAAAATAATGAAGATGGAATCAATGTCAAAACAGTGTATGAATTCACCATTTTAAAAATATGCAAACTTTTATTAGACAAGAAAGCAATGTGGAATAAATATAAGCAAGAGACGCAAGATAAAACTGTGAGCAGTAAAAGTGACAATAGCAGCAGCAATAGTGATAGTGATGATGATGAAGATAATGGAAACGACATTGTAAGCTGCAGCTGGATGTCTTATTATTATGCATTAATGGTAAATTTGAAAAATAACATTGAACACGTAAACATGCATGTAGTTGCATTTGTAAAACATTTACTTGAACTGTATGAGGATGACTTAGACGTGTTTCACTTTATAAAATATTCTGAATGCTATCTTGAAAAAAATCACTTGTGCACGAAATATCAAGACGTTGGATTATATGAACATCAAAAACAAATATTTACGTATTGCAAATTGCCGAATCCAAAGTTGATTTTATATATTGCACCAACAGGAACCGGAAAAACGCTTACACCAATTGGTCTATCCGAAAAACATAAAATAATATTCGTGTGCGCGGCACGCCATGTTGGACTCGCGCTAGCTAAATCGGCAATATCGATTCAAAAACGTATTGCATTCGCATTTGGGTGCAGAAGTGTTGATGATATACGACTGCATTATTTCGCCGTGAAGGAGGCGACAAGAGACTGGAAAACAGGCGGAATACGAAAAGTCGACAACAGTGTTGGAGATAATGTTGAAATCATTATTAGCGACATTCAATCCTATTTGCACGCAATGTTTTATATGAAGGCGTTCAATAAGGCAGAAGACATTATATTGTTTTGGGATGAACCGACAATTACAATGGACAATCAAATGCATGAATATCATGAACTTATTCATAAAAATTGGAAACAGAATATTATCCCCAATGTAATCCTTTCATCTGCAACGCTTCCACATGAAAGGGAATTGCAAACGACAATCGCAGATTTCAAAACCCGTTTTACAAACGGTGAGGTTTTTAACATTGTAAGTCACGATTGCTGCAAATCAATTCCAATTGTAAACAAGGGCGGCTGCGTTCAACTTCCGCACACGCTCTTTTCCGAATACTCTGATGCACTAATCAGCGTTTCTCATTGTGAAAAAAATAAAACGCTGCTGCGATATTTTGGAATAAATAAAATAAGCGAATTCATTTCGTATGTTAATAAAAATGAACTATATTCAAATTCACGATACAGCATTTCAAGATATTTTTCTTCTTTCAATGATATTACATTAATTAGCATTAAAATATATTATTTAATTCTTCTGAAAAATATTAAACAGGACCCTGCTATTTGGAAACAAATATACGAGTATTTTAATTCAGGAGAAGGTGCTGAAAATCTGTATGAGTCCACTGGATATGTAACCACATCAGATGCGCACACGCTTACTGACGGACCCACAATTTTCTTGACAAATGATGTTGAAAAAATAGCGAGTTTTTGCCTTCAAACCGCGCAAATACCGGCACAGCTTATTGACGATATTATGGGAACAATCCAACATAATAATAAATTATGCGACCAAATTGAATGCGTCGAAAAACGCATTGAAGATTTGTTGAATGATGCGGAAAAAAAAACAGCTGGAGCGGCTGTGGGTGGAGGAGATGGAGCTTCAAAAAAAATAGAAAAGAAATCAACCAAGTTTTTCGATAAAAAAATGGATGCTGGTGAAATAAGAGAACTGAATAATAAGTTGCAAGCGCTAAATGAGCAAGTGAAGCGGGCGGCGCTGAATGATTTATTTGTGCCGAATCGACCTGCTCATTTGAAAAGATGGCACGACGATGCAACTGCGAATGGAGGAAGTCAAAATCAAAATAACAAACCATGGTCATGCGACATTGAAGACACATATGTGGAAAAAATCATGTTGCTATCAATTGAACCTCATTGGAAAATTTTGCTTTTAATGGGGATTGGCGCAATTACAGACCACAAAAATGCAAAATATAATGAAATTATAAAAGAGCTCGCACAAGACCAAAAACTGTTTTTAATTATTGCATCTTCTGACTATATTTACGGCACAAATTACCAGTTTTGTCACGGATACATTAGCCGCGACTTGCATGATATGACGCAGGAAAAAACGATTCAGGCAATGGGGCGCGTTGGTAGAAACAGCATTCAGCAAGATTACACCATTCGATTTCGAGACGACGACTTGATTAAAAAATTGTTTTTACCTTCTACCAATAAACTCGAAGCGGATAACATGAACAAGCTGTTTTCTTCTGCATGACGCGTTATCATCACATCGTGTGTGAGCATAAATAATAAATGCAAACCCATATAAAGAGTTGGACACAATTAATATAGCATAGGAACACAAATACAAGTACTCCAACCCATACACAATGAGCTCTGCCGATTCCGAACCAAAACCATTGCTGGCTACTACTACGCCAGCTCAAAAAATTACAAAAGGTGATGTTGTAAATAAATTCAAAGAACTGCATAATAAACATTATGTTACAAGAGGATACATGATTCACACCGTGAGTGATGTATTTTCAAAACAGTTTTGCGAGATGCACCTAACTACCGGACTTGAATGGAAGGTGGAATACAACCAATATGCAGAGACGCGCGTCCGTGTCGCAGAAATAAAAACTTTTGTTTTCGGAAAGCCTATTCTTGTGGCACTGGAGCGCCCAATTAAACAAGTACATCGTTCAGAATTTGAATATCATTTTGGATTTGGTGGACACTGTAAGGGTTACAGTGACACGAGACTGATTGCCCGATTTCTAGGTCAGTTTGATAAAGAATTGAACTATGAAGAACTTTTAAATCCCGCTGATGAAGAAAATGCAACACCTATTGATGAAACCTATGTGAAAAATGTGCTGAAGCTGTTTATTATGGGAGGCTACATTAAATATTGGAAAGCGTATTATGAGTTTAGAGACTGGTTTATGGAAAATATGGATGAAAACATCCGAGGGGAGCTGTCATTGGCAATGTCTCGTTCGAATTTTGAGAAAGACTTTTCCACTGGTCCAGAAATCGACAGAATGACCAAATCCATTTTTGAAGACTATGAAGTGCGTTTGAGTCATCCATTCTAGATTTTATATTGATTCGTTTGGATATAAATAAAAAACAAATAAAAATAAAAAAACAAACGATGTAAATGCCAAATCGTTTAATAGATGGAATATTTGTGTGTGTTTGTATATCCTTTTTATTTTTGAAGATGCACTGTATTTATCAAATACTTATAGCGCGAATTACAACAAATCAGCATTTTAATTTTTCGCCAATTTCTTTGAAATAAAAAACCGTTATACTCGATATATTCAGTCATGAAACTATGGATATATATCATGTTCTAAATCTGAAACTATTTTATTCGCAGATTCAAGTTTTTCTAATAAAGATATTTTTCCCGATTTACTTGAAATCCAAATTTTATCAAGTTTTGGGTGCTTTTCAATTTTAAAGTATTCTCTTTGTTTTGTATGTTCTTTATCTAACCATTCATGATAGTAAACAACATATTTTTTCATCATATTTTGACTCAACCCGTCTGGTAATTTTCTTGCATTATATTTTCTTTCTCGTTTGGTTCCATCATCTGCAATTCCTTTACTATTTTTTTGTTGTTCTTCTCTAGTTGCAATTCGTAAATTATTTAAACAATTATTTAATGGATTTCTATCAATGTGGTCAACACTTATGTTATTTGTTCCTTTACCATTTCCAATACATCCAGTTATTACTTGATGTATATAAATATTCATATGACATGCAATATACCCATTTGACATTTTATACCAAGTAATTTTATTATCATTATTTAATATTTTTTCATAATCTAATATTTTTTGATAACTTATAGGACATAATATACAAAATGTATCTACTTTGCAATACATAATTATAAAAGTGTCTCCATTTTCATTATGAATTTTCCATATAGGATTTTTAATTTTATTCGACGTTCGACCGATGGTTTTAATGTGACCTTGTATAAATTCTATTTTTGATGTTTTATATTTATCACGAATGTATGCATCTTTTAATGATAATTCATCCATTTATTATTTTTTTTATTGGTAATCTAGATAACTAATATATGAATATATGAATGTATGATTACTAAACCAAAATTATATTAAATCAATTTTTTAATATTATTAAATGCATAATAATATTAAAGTTTTAAATAATTAAAATAAAATTGTAACTGTGAAGCACACACGCAATTTAATTGCTGTAAGCACTCTTATTCCCCTAAGTTTCCCTAGAGGGAGGACTGTATCTTAAGCCGTTTCAGGTTGCTTAAACCTTCATTAACGACCCACATCCGTTCAGTCTCTGACGCCCTACCATATACTAGCATATTAATATCGTATTTAGGTAGTAAGCATGCGGATTGCCCAATCCTTTTCATTATTACCATACCCAAGTTCATTACTCTTGGCCACTTATTCCTTTCGGAGATAAGCTTGGTAGAAAAGGCTATAAGGGGTTTCCCGAACAACAAGATGTGTTGCAACTCCGACGACAACAAGTCGGAATTACTAGCAGTTGGTTTATATCATCAATAATGATGATTGTGAGAACACAAATGGTTTTCCATAGTAAGAACTCACTTTACTATGGCATACTGCTTTTAGGCCCTTGTTCACAGTTAGTATTATCATCATCAATACTAAACATGTAGCTTCAAGGCCGCCCATACCGCTCATTACGCGGAGAACGTTGTAGTTGGTGGCATAGACACGAACTTTGGCAGTCTTGGTTCCCTCAACGGTGGCGTTGGAAAGAACAAGCTGAAGGGTTGCATTGTCAATGCGGGAGAAGTTGCAACTCCCGCTTGGCTGGTGCTCTTCCGGCCTCAACGCAAATGAGTATACGTTGATACCGGTGTCGGGAGTGCGGGTGTGGTGCTGGTAGGGCTGAACGAGGTCAAAGTAAGTTCCTTCACGCTCAGAGAAGCGGTCCTGGCCGTTGAGCTGGAGTTTGGCAGTCACGACGGGGTTCTGACCCCAGCAATGCAGGGGAAGAGAGGTCTCGGACATAACAAAAGTGCCGGCATCGGACACACCAGAGTTACCGTAAGTGTGTGCTGAGTCAAATGTAGTTCCTTGACCGAAGTTTGCCTGGTTGTAAACTCCGCCGTGATTAGGAGTACCAGACCACCACTGGTCAGAACCGACATCATCAACTGCGCCGGCATCGTAGAAGAGACCGGAAGCGTCAATGTACTGGTCGACAGCTTCAGGGCCACCGAATGCGTGAATCGCATTGGGAAGGGCGTCGACGGCGTCGGTGTAGTTGAAGGGCTGAGCGCCGAGAAGACGGTAGAGAAGCTGATTGCAGTCCAGAGATGAACAATAGTCAACGTTCTGATCTGGCTGAACGACCCAAATGAGTTCTTTCACAGGGTGATTAAAGTTGAGCTTAATCTTGTTGGAAGAAGAGCCAACGGATTCATCACCGGTGAATTGGAGCTGTTCAATGAGGTACTCGTGGGGGTTCTGAGCCATGCGTCTGCGCTCATCGGTGTCCAAGAAGACGTAGTCGACGTACAAGGACGCGGCAACGAGAGACTGGTTATAAGCGGCAGTAACACGACCGCCGTTGTTGGGGCATTCAGCTGAGTTCAAAGAGCCAACAGCCCACAGACACTCGTCAATAGGGCGAATATCGAGGTTAATCTTGACTTCGTGATACTGAAGGGCGATGAGAGGCAGGGCAAGACCGGGATTGCGGCAATACCAGAATTGAAAGGGCACATAAAGGGTGGTTTCAGGGAGGGCATTGCGGGGAGCGCAAACCTGACGAGGAGCATTGCTCTGACAAGGACCGTCAACATCGTTGAATGAGGGGTCTGTTATAAAGGTAAGTTCGGTGGTGTTTCCAACCATTCCGTAGTAACCTGCGGTCTGGTCAACAGGCAGGGTGAGGTTATTCCAGATGTGCATCCAGTCACCATACTGGCGGTCAATGCGCTGACCACCGATTTCAACTTCAACCTGAGAAATAAGCTGCTCACCGGGGAAATCGAGCCAACGGGCATAAACGCCGGTGGTTGCGGTTGGGGCGGTACCCACGAGTGTGTTCCTCATGCTCTGGTTAATTTCAGGGAGAGTGACCTGAAGATAAGTGCGGTATGCAAGATCACCATTGCGGCTGATAGTGCAAGTCACGCGACGACCGAAATCGGCCTGTCCGTTGAAGGTCTGTTCAATAGACTCCATTGCAAAGTTGGTGTGACGTTTGTAAGATACTTTCCAGAAAGTAATCTGAGGGTTTCCCGTCAGATAGACATCCTGGGCGCCATAGGCTACAAGTTGCATTAATCCTCCTGCCATTTTATGTGTTATAATATTGCTAAAGAAAAAAATTTTACATTTTTTGATTAATTAAATTAAATAAATTATTTAATTTAATTCAAATAATGAAATTACTCAAATACTTATCGAAAACACCCTGTATTCAAAACCACCTAAACAATTGTAGATTTATCAATATTAACAAACAAAATCAAAAAAATATAATGTAAAAATTGTTAAAATCTAAAATTATCTAATAAAAATTCTTTCAAATAACCAGCTTCATATACACGCTTATCGCCCTTGTGTCGCTTAGAACAAAAATATTTATTTCCTGTTTTTTTTAATTTCCATTCATTTTCTAAAGCATTGTATATAAAATTTCTTAAACAATTATCGGATAATTTCATATTCAATTTATGTCTATGTTTATTTTCATAATTTTCGCTTGATTCACTTTTTTTATATTTTTTTTCTTCACTTGTTGTTATTGTTGTTGTTTCAAAATTATTTAATTTTATTAGTTTCATTTTGACATCTCGTCCTGAATTCTTCTTTAAAATGTATTCTTTTACATTTTTACAATTATTATGTATATTTTTTTTAATTGTCCAGTTATTTTCTAAATGTTTTATTAATATATTCATTTCATCATATTTATTTTCATTGACATTCACAACGTTGGGTTCAAAATTAATGTCATCATCACATTTGTCAACTTTGTCAACCATTATTTATTTATAAAATTAATTGTGAAAATAAGTAACTAAATAAAGTTTGTTATGTTATGGTTAAATGAGAAAATCTTACTAGACATTTGCCGATTTTAATAATAAAATATAATAAGTGAACTATTTTATTTTAAAAATTTAAAATATAGAATATATATATAAATTTCTTATTAAAGTTTTTAATAATATAATATTATATATCATAATATAATATAATAATATTACTTGGGTAATTTTTGTTTTTTTCGTATGCCATCGTTCAAATATAAAACAAATAAAAAAATCATAGTGGATGATAAAAGCATTACTACACTAGATAATCGACACAGAGAAATGCAAATATATTTTTCAAATGTCGAAAATGTTATTATTCCTAATCTTTTAAATGAAAAAAAAACCCTTCAAAAAATTTTGCTTGAAACAAAGGGACATGCTGCAAAGGGATATGCTGTCCCTTTTAATCCCTTGCCAATCAAGGAGGGGTCAGAGGGGACACCAATCAAGGAGGGGTCAGAGGGGAACTTTGGTTCCCCTGGAATTGAAAAAAAACTTGAAATACAAGACCGAATTTCTGAAATAAAAATCGAACTTAGAACGCATCGAACCAATGTAAAACAATATTATTTGAATAATTCTAGGTATATTTTCGATTATTTTGAAAATAAAAAAGAAATTTCGACAGGAAATAACAAGACAAAGATTTTAAATTCTTTTTTCAAAATCGATGGTTCCACGGAACGTGTCAATGAACTCACATCAATTAATGATAATAATGTGAAAAAATTCTTATCAAATATTGACCAGTCATTTATTAACGTAAATGATTTCGTGTTTCAAACTGGTACTTGCCAGCATTGCAAAAGTGGTGAACTTATTCCGGTGGAGCACGAAGGCATTCTCGTGTGCAATAACTGTTCCAAGTATGTTGTATACTTGATTGAAAATGAAAAACCGTCGTATAAGGAACCGCCCAAAGAGGCATGTTTTTACGCGTACAAGCGTATTAATCATTTTAAAGAAATTATGGCGCAGTTTCAAGCGAAAGAAACCACGCAAATTCCCCCAGAAGTTATTGATAATATTAAGTTGCAAATTAAAAAGGAAAGAATAAGTCTCTCCAAGTTTACAAATTCAAAAGCAAAAGATATTCTAAAAAAACTCGGTTACAATAAATTTTATGAACACATTCCTTTCATAAAAGATAAACTCGGCATTAAACCACCGACAATGACACCTAATTTGGAAGAGCTGTTGTGCAATCTCTTTATGGAAATCCAGGGACCTTATGCCAAGTTTTGCCCGGATGACCGCGTCAATTTTTTAAATTATTATTATACCATTTATAAACTGTGCGAATTAATCGGACAAACGCAATTCCTTCCTTATTTCCCCCTGCTTAAAGACAGAGAGAAACAAATAGAGCAAGATGAAATATGGAAAAAAATATGCTTTGAACTCAACTGGGAGTTTATACCGACGCAATAACACATTTTTAGTTTTTGAATTATTTATTTCTACGCGATTTATTTTTATTTCTACGCGATTTGGTTTTACGACGTTTAGTATGGGATTTGTTTGCATTACGTTTATTTTTTAAATATGATTTTTTATTTCGCATATTACCTCCACCATTTTCATTAGGAGGAGGAGGAGGAGGAGGAGGAGGAGGGGGAGGAGGAGGGGGAGGAGGGGCAGCAGCAGCAGTAGTGTTTAGTCTATTTTGTGTTCTCATAGCCGAAATCACCTGTCTTCTTTCTCTTGGTCTATTTAGTACCTCATCAACAATTGGTTGATTTGACAAAAGTCTAAGATTTTTCTCTGTAACACGTTGTCCATAGTCATTTAAATCATTTGTTTGTTGAGGTGTTAGTGGGATCGTTGCAAAGATGTATTGAATTTTATTTAATTGTTGTTGAGGTGTTAGCGTCCTTTTATCCAATGCCGTAATAAGTCCTCCCGCTACACCACTGTTTAAATCATCATCACTTTCATCGCCACTTAAACCTTGAAGTTCGTCATCAAGACTGTTTAACGTCCGTTCATGTGGTGGAAGTCTAAGTTGCTGCATTGACATGAAGTTTTCTAATTCTCTTTCATAACTTAGCATTTCATTAGTGTTATTTCTTAATCGAGAATATTGAATACTAAGTTGTAACCATCGTATATAATATTTGTTTCTAAAATCAATTAAATACGGTAGGTTGTTTATGAATAATCTTGTTTCATATATACTACGCACATGATTAGTATATGTTCTGACCATTTGATAAATACTTATTAATAAATCATTTAAATCATCTCTTACATCAGCAAGATTTAATACATTATCATACAATTGAATCCAGTCACGATAATAAGTATCGCCTGCATCATCTACTTCTATATCACTTAATACAGGCAGTTGAGGTAGGATAGGTGGATGAGTTCGTGTAAAAGTGTTTATTAAAGCCTGAGCTCGTCGACGTTTGCTGTACAATGCATATGGGAGCACATTCGCGACCCGACTAATGCCTTGTCCACCTCCATTAAATTTGACTTGATACATTATGAATATAATAAATGTTTAATATATAATAATATATATATATTAATATATTAATATTAATATTATATTATAAAATGGATGCGTTCAACTTGGATTTTAATATTATAAATCCTCTTTTTATTTTTTTTGTGACTTTAGGTGGAAACTTTGTTGCTCCGCTCTTTCCGTGTCAGGTTCAAAGACTTTTCACAGAAAACATTTACTATAAGCATTTTCTCGCATTTTTTATTTTATTTTTTGCAATTGTGCTTTCTTCAGAAAAGTCTGAAAAAATAACCAGTGTTGTATTTTCTAAAGCGATTGCCTTGTATTGTCTCTTTATCATTTTAACGCGAATGGATAAAAATTTCTTCTTGCTATTTTTCATTGTTTTATGCATAAAATTTGTTGTTATTAATGAAATGACAAATATTACCGACAAGAAATTAAAAGACAAGTATACTCAGATTGATAATATTTTAGGTTACCTGCTAATATGTATTGGCATCATTGGATTCGTGTTATACTATGGAGAGAAGAAGTTTGAATATGGAAAACGTTTCAACTATCTCACATTTTTGTTAGGAAAACCGGTGTGCAGAGAACATATAATTCCGACAAAATATGCACGCAATTTATCATATGTATTAAAAAAACATTAAAAGCATCTGTTAAAAGCATCTGTTAAAAGCATCTGGTAAAAGTATTTGTGCGTATAACAATATAATAATTAATTACTTAATAATATTAAATATTACTTTCCAAATATTAAATATTATTATATACATTATTATGAATGCGACAAATGCGACAAATGCGATAAATTCGAATGCAAATTCTGAACAAAAAAAATTAAAAATTCATTGCGACATTAAAGATAAATTAAATTACTTTATAAAACAAAAAAAAATTCCCAATATTATATTCCACGGGTCATCAGGGTGCGGAAAAAATGTTCTTGTAACCGATTTTATTAATAACATATACAGTGGAAATAAATCGGCAATGCAGAATTATGTAATGAATGTGAATTGCGCTCATGGGAAAGGCATTCGTTTTATTCGAGAAGAGTTGAAATTCTTTTCAAAAACAAATGTGGATTTGAAAGATGGAGAGATATTTAAAACAGTCGTCCTGTTAAATGCAGACAAACTCACAATTGACGCACAATCCGCTTTAAGACGATGCATTGAGCTATTTAGCCGTTCTACTCGATTTTTCATCATTGTTGAAGATAAATATAAATTGCTTAAACCAATCTTGTCAAGGTTTTGCGAAATATATGTCCCTGAACCCATCATTAATAATTGTGTGACAAATTTACACACATATAATTTGAACAACATCTACACATTTAAAGATTCTGATGCAACGCGTAGGTTATATTTGAAAACAGCTTTATCAGGATTAATAAAAAAGTATGATGACACTAGCTCGGATGGTGAAAAGATAAAAAAAATAAGTAGTCAAAATTACAATAAAAAACAGATAGTTTCAGAATGCATGTTACTTGTTACAAAATTATATAATAAGGCATTTTGCAGCGTTGACTTGCTTTACTACATTGAGCATAGTTCTAAAATTGATGACCTTAAAAAATATGAATATTTAATTACATTTCAAAAAATAAAGAGAGAATTTAGAAATGAAAAATTGTTAATGTTATTTATTTTATATTTTTTAATATTTCGTAGCGATTTGACTTTAGAAAATATATCGTTCATGTAAAGTAAGTAAATTAAATATTCTGAAAATGGATGACTTTGTTCTTGGAAACTTGCAAGAGTCGCGAAATGAGTTTTGCGCCCGTCTTATAAACATTTTGACACCGCACATTGTCTATGGTTTGAAATCTATTTTTGATGAAGCTTGGAAATTGTGCATTGAGAATGATGAGGCGCCAAAATACCTGATGACATTTCAAAACTTTTTAATGCGCGTGCCAAAATGGAATGTTGCAATCATAGAACAAGAGGCAACGCGAATTGTGGAACGAAGTGGTTGTGGTCACATAGAAGAATTGATTACGTGTGTTCACATCATTCAACTTAAAATGTTGACATGCATGCGAGCTGGAAGTAAACAAAAAAAAATTGATATTGCAATACCTAAGTTGGCCGATTTTATTCACAAGGTTTATGTAAATGTCGCTAGAAAAATGTATTCAAATGTGTTTCTATTTGAAAAAAACAAACAGCATTTGCAAATCCAAAAACACAACCGTCAGCTCGAACTCATAGTAAAAGAATGCATTCTTAACACGGTGCGCGAAAGCATTCCAATTGAGCATCTATTAAAGGTGTACATGGAAGATGAATTCATTGAAGAAGACACCGAAGTGGTTGACACGGAAGAAATTATATCACAGGACCCTGTAGTCGAAGAACAAGAAGAAGAAGAAGCATCACTACAACAAGAAGAAGCACTAAAGCAAGAACAGGTTTCCTCTAGCGCCGAAAATAATAATAATAATGTGACAAAACGTCAAACAATTACATTCGATGACATTGACCGAGTGAGAGTTTTGGGTTCTGAATCGGAACAAGCAGAAGAATTTGTGAATGCGCCCAAAACTTTAGAAAGATTGGAAGAAATAAGCATTCGAAATTTTGCAAAACGTAAAGAAGAAGAAGAAAGTGGCCATGATGATGATGAAGGTGAAACCGATGACACGTTGCGAATAGGCGACCCCGTAAGTCTTGGAGATTTAGATGTTGATGTATTTTCATTTGATTCGTAAAAAAAGTAATTAATATATGAATTTATAGAGTATAAAAGCAAAAATGGATAATATTTTTGTAGTCGGGTGTGTTATATCTACCGTGTTTTTTTTAGCAAAGTTTTTAGAAATGCGATTTTCTGTGGAAGAGCCTAGACCTCTTAAATATTTGATGCGCGACACTGTGGTTGTTTATGCGAGCTGTATTATCGGTTACTATTTGCTGCTGCAATTCCAGTCAGAAGTTTCAAACAGTTCTCCGATAGAAGTTTTTACTGACAATCCTGGGTTCTAGTAAAGAGGATGGGGTCAGGGGATGGGTTATTATTTATTTAGAGCGTGAAACAATTTATGTTTTAACTTTATGGTATTTTCGTTAAAACTTAGAATTCGAGCATTGTTCGTGTGGTATATTGTTCCAATTTTATCATTCATCATGATTAGTTTATAATTTTCATTTTTCCAATCTGTGAAACTTCTGAGTAATTTCTTGAACAGTTTGTTAACAAATTTAAGTGACAATTCTTCATCTGTCGGTTTCATCCAACTGTTAGAAGTATATATTAAAATGTCATTTTTTGACCCTTTTATTGAACAAATTGGAACGTTCTCAAATGATTTTTTATTCAAGTCGTCTGTAATCAGATTGCACGCCCAGTCACAAATGTCTTTTGAATTAAATAACCTTTCTAAATCTGTGGGAGTTATTTCGAGCATGTTTACCCATTCTATAAAATCGCAACTGCAAAAATGTTGCAAGTTCAACTGCTGCTGCGACTGCTGCGACTGCTGCGACTGCTGCTGCTTAAAAATGTCAAATTGTGTTTTTAATTCAATCAACTCTTTTTTTAAATTAAAAATGTCATCTTTTAATTCTTTTATTTCCATTGCATTGTCATCGTGGCCATTTGTTTCACTTATTGCACTTGTTGTTATTCTTGTTGATGTTATTGTTGTGGTTATAGAATCGTTTGGCGAAACGACATTTGGTTTTGGTTTTATTTTAATTTTTTTCATATCATCTAATTTGTTTTATTGTAAACAGCTGTAATTACAAAAATACAATATTGCAAATTTAAAATCAATTTTAATGCAAATCAATCATATAAATAAAATAAAATATATTATTATATTATTTATATATTATTTTTATATTTATACTTTTTACAAATTTACAATGAATAAACTGGTAATTGTATTTTTCATCATGTTTGTTATTTTAGAAGCACTTATTTATTACATATATAAAAATAAACAAATAATTAAAGAGTCGTTTGTGGAATCATATCAAGGCTCAGACGTAAATTATGAAAGTTGTATAAAAAATGGATACCCGCAAACGTGGTGTTTAAGTATTCAAGACCCATATAGCATTGTAAATCCTGATTCCACTTTGGATAAATTACAATGTAATACAAAATACAAATAGGTATACAAATAAAATATATAAAAACAATATAAACCAATGATTTATATACTATAAAGAATTGTAAATAAATAAATATAATGAAAAATAAAAAAATTACTGATAAAAATGATGTTGTTCCCCTTATTCCTCATGTAGACTCAAATTTCGTTTCTGAAACAGTTTATGAAAACGCTGTTGTTGTAGTTGTTGACGCAGCGGCACCGCCAGTAGTTGAAAAAAAAAAGAGGGGAAGAAAAAAACTTATTAAACCTGAAGTTGCAAATAATGTGAATATTGTAAATATGGTTGTTGCTTCTACTATAAACAATGATGTGAATTGCGTAGAAAATGGTGTAAATGCAGACCTGAGTGCTCCCCCTGTCGTTGTCCACAAAAAAAGAGGAAGAAAGCCGAGGGGTGGTAAAATAATACAAGAAAATCTTGTACATAATAATAATGTCCCCGAGCTTCCAAACATCATCTTACATTTAAAATGTGTGACATCGGATTTAAATGCAAATAATACAAGCATTATAACAGGCTCAGATTCAGCGGTGGTTAAACATGAGAATGAAATCATGTGCTATAATGACCAAAATGTGTGCGGGTCAGAGATTTGTAATTATACTGACTCAACGGATTCGGTTGACGATTCCAATTCGCCAAAAAGGTCGACAGGCGCTTATGAACCCGATAATGATAACATTAACAGGGTTACACTTTATGACCCTTCTACATTTTCCAAAACTGCTTTAACGTGTGATGTATCATCATCATCACAATTATTTTCTGACTGGAAGGATAAACATAAACACAATTATCAACAAGACGATTCGGCAGATTCTGATAATAATGCGACTATGAAAGACATTTGGAAAAAAATATCACAACTTAAAATAAGTTACAACAAAAATGACACATTTCAAATAATTAGTTCACATCGTTCTGCATGTTTTTGGTGCACATGCGATTTTGATACACCTGCAATTTATATTCCCAAATCGATTGTTAAAGACACTTGCAATGTTTACGGGTGTTTTTGTCACCCGGAGTGTGCTGTTGCCTTTCTTATGAATGAAAACATTGACACGTCGACCAAGTTTGAACGCTATCATTTATTAAACTCCATGTATGGTCCCATATACAACTATGATAAGAGCATTAAACCGGCACCGAATCCTTACTATTTATTGAATAAATTTTACGGCAATCTTAACATTATAGAATATCGCAAATTATTTAAAAGCGAACAGCTCATATACATGGTAAATAAACCGCTTACTCACATTTTGCCCGAACTTTATGAAGACAATAACGATTTTCTGGTTGGAAATAAAATTATTCAAAACAATAATATTCGTAAAAATCAATTGAAAAAAAAATCAAATAAAACGAATATTATCAACGAAGTCTTTGGTGTTAAATGATGATGTGTAAATTATGTTAGTACAACACGTTTTTCATATTTTATATTTTATATTTTAAACTGAATGTTAAAAATATAAAAGTAAAATTTCATTTTTTTAATAAATAATAATTTAGGAATATAAAATATAAAATATTTGTTTATATTATAATAATAAATATATATATATATATAAATGAATTCTGAAATTGAAGAAGTTGCTACTCCCGCGGTAGAAGAAGAAGTTGCTGCTCCTGCAGTTGAAGAAGTTGCTGCTGCTGCTCCTGCAGTTGAAGAAGAAGTTGCTGCTGCTGCTCCTGCAGTTGAAGAAGAAGTTGCTGCTGCTGCTCCTGCGGTAGAAGAAGTTGCTGCTGCTGCTCCTGCAGTTGAAGAAGAAGTTGCTGCACCAGTTGAAGAAGTTGCTGTTGCTGCTCCTGCAGTTGAAGAAGAAGTTGCTGCTGCTGCTCCTGCAGTTGAAGAAGAAGTTGCTGCTGCTGCTCCTGCAGTTGAAGAAGTTGCTGCTGCTGCTCCTGCAGTTGAAGAAGAAGTTGCTGCTGCTGCTCCTGCGGTAGAAGAAGTTGCTGCTGCTGCTCCTGCAGTTGAAGAAGAAGTTGCTGCTGCTGCTCCTGCAGTTGAAGAAGAAGTTGCTGCTGCTGCTCCTGCGGTAGAAGAAGTTGCTGCTGCTGCTCCTGCAGTTGAAGAAGAAGTTGCTGCTGCTTCACCAGTTGAAGAAGTTGCTGCTGCTGCTCCTGCAGTTGAAGAAGTTGCTGCTGCTGCTCCTGCAGTTGAAGAAGTTGCTGCTGCTGCTCCTGCAGTTGAAGAAGTTGCTGCTGCTGCTCCTGCAGTTGAAGAAGTTGCTGCTGCTTCACCAGTTGAAGAAGTTGCTGCTTCACCAGTTGAAGAAGTTGCTGCTGCTGCTCCTGCAGTTGAAGAAGAAGTTGCTGCTGCTGCTCCTGCGGTAGAAGAAGTTGCTGCTGCTTCACCAGTTGAAGAAGTTGCTGCTGTTGCTCCTGCAGTTGAAGAAGTTGCTGCTGCTGCTCCTGCAGTTGAAGAAGTTGCTGCTGCTCCTGCAGTTGAAGAAGTTGCTGCTGCTCCTGCAGTTGAAGAAGAAGTTGCTGCTGCTCCTGCAGTTGAAGAAGTTGCTGCTGCTCCTGCAGTTGAAGAAGTTGCTGCTTCACCAGTTGAAGAAGTTGCTGCTTCACCAGTTGAAGAAGTTGCAGCTGCTGCTCCTGTAGTTGAAGAGGTTGCTGCTGCTGCTCCTGCAGTTGAAGAGGTTGCTGCTTCACCAGTTGAAGAAGTTGCAGCTGCTGCTCCTGTAGTTGAAGAAGTTGCTGCTTCACCAGTTGAAGAAGTTGCAGCT
>Ga0315284_10005401_pt1 | contig 18130 bp, 20 predicted proteins | sample YL17G09_16_MG_FD_203696 | JGI IMG/M metagenome (GOLD analysis project Ga0315284, IMG submission 203696) | Sediment microbial communities from Yellowstone Lake, YNP, Wyoming, USA - YL17G09_16 | ecosystem: Environmental > Aquatic > Freshwater > Lake > Sediment | place: USA: Wyoming | collected...
TACTTTGGGAAGATCAAACTTCTTGTTTTTTGTCTTATGACAAACCACATTCACTTGTTGTTGGTGCAGCAGGAAGAACGTGTGGTAGACAAGTTTATGCACGGGCTATTAACCAGCTACGCGATGAGAATGAATAAGAAGTATAAACGAGTTGGCCACGTGTTTCAAGGAGTATATAAAGCTCGTTTGTTAGAGTCTGATTTGGATTTGATTAATATTTCAAGGTATATTCACCTGAATCCGTTTGAGGAGGCACCCAAAGAGCTTTTGTATCCGTATTCCAGCCTGGGGTGTTATGTGAAGCAGTGGGAACTGGAATTTGTTGATACAACAATGATTCTTAATTTGTTTGGTGGTTCCCCGGAATTGTACAAAAGATATTTGCTAGGTTGAACCTTCTGAGAGGTTCAACCTTCACTATGATATACTCGGGGAATGAAACTTGTCATAGTCGAGTCGCCCACAAAGGCTAAAACGCTGCAAAGAATTCTTGGAGAGGGATACGATTTCAAGGCCTCAATGGGCCACATCAGGGACCTTCCAAAAAGTGGACTTGGGGTTGATGTCAAACACGACTTTGAACCCGAATATATTGTTCCCGATAAATCTCAAAAAGTATTAAAAGATATAAAAAAAAGCGCAAGTAAAGCAAGTACAGTTTTTCTAGCAACCGACCCCGATAGAGAGGGGGAGGCGATCGCGTGGCATTTGGAACTTTTATTATCACACTTAAAACACAAACCAGAATTTAAACGCGTGGCATTTCACGAGCTTACGAAAGATGCCGTCGAAGAAGCTTTTGAACATCCCGAACATGTTAAAAAACATTTGGTAGATGCTCAGCAAGCAAGGCGTGTTTTAGATCGACTTGTTGGTTACAAACTTTCACCTCTTCTTTGGAAAACCGTAAGGTTTGGTTTGTCTGCGGGGAGAGTTCAAAGTGTTGCTGTGCGTCTTATTGTTGAGCGTGAACGAGAAAGGGAAGCATTTAAACCGGCGGAGTATTGGGAAATAAAAGGTGAGTTTGCATCTCCGCACGAAAAGTTTGTTGCGGATCTTGTTAAGAAAAATGGACGTGATTTAAAAATCAATGATGAAAAACGGGCGAAGGAGATTGAATCCGAACTTAAGAGAGACGAGTTTCAAATAACTGAAATTGAAAAATCCGAAAGGGTAAAAAACCCGTATCCTCCACTTAGGACCTCAACTTTACAACAGGGCGCATCAAACGTTTTTGGATTTACAGCCAAACGCACCATGCAAATTGCCCAGCATCTTTTTGAAAAGGGTTATATAACATATCACAGAACCGATTCTTTATCTCTTGCTTCAAAGTTTATAGGAATGGCAAGAGATTACGTGGGAAAAGAATTTGGTTCAAAATATCTTCCAAAAGATGGGATTCAATATAAAACGACATCAAAAAACGCCCAGGAGGCTCACGAGGCAATTAGGCCGACTCATGCAAGTAGAACTCCAAATGAATCGGGTTTAAAAGGTGATGAAAAGAAAATCTATTCGCTTATTTGGAAACGGGCGATTGAGTCGCAGCTGCTTCCCGCAATATATGATCAAACCACAGTTCTTGTTGAATCCAAAAAAGAAAAATATTTGTTTAGAGCTGTTGGTTCCGTTATTAAATTTGAGGGATGGCTTGTTGTTGGTAACGGAAACGGTGAAAATCTAGTCCAGTTACCCAATCTTAAAGAAGGGGAAACCCTGGATTTAAACAAGATCGATAGCTCTCAGCACTTTACTCAACCTCCTGCTAGATACAGTGATGCAACTTTGATTAAGAAACTTGAGGAAATGGGAATAGGAAGACCATCAACTTATGCTCCCACAATTTCTACTATTCAAGGAAGAGGGTATGTAATTCGGGATCAAAAATATTTTGTTCCCACGGACTTTGCTTATGTTGTGACAGACCTTTTGGTAGATAACTTTGCTAACATTGTGGACTACGACTTCACAGCGAAAATGGAAGACAAACTTGACGATATTGCACTGGGTGAGCTTAGTTGGGTTCCTGTGATAAGGGAGTTTTATAAGCCCTTTGAGAAAAATTTGGAGGAAAAATCAAAAAAGCTAAACAAGAGGGACATCATAACTTTAGAGAAAACCAAGGAAAAATGTCCCGAATGTGGGTCTCCAATGGTTGTAAAACTAGGACGATATGGGAAATTTTTGAGCTGTTCGAATTATCCAAAGTGTGATTACGCCGAACCAACTGACGAGAATAAGGTTTTGGACAAAAAAGGAAATGAAATTGAGGATTTTGGAAAATGTCCAAACTGCGAAAACGGTCATTTTATTTTGAAGCAAGGAAGATTTGGAAGATTTTTAGCGTGCAGTAACTACCCTAAATGTAAAACCACCAAACCATTCTTAGAGAAGATTGACATCAGTTGTCCTAAGTGTAAAGAAGGAGATATTATAATCAAAAAAGCCAAGGGAAGAGCCTTTTTTGGTTGTAGTAAGTACCCAGATTGTGATTGGAGTAGCTGGAAGGATCCAAGAAATTTTCCGGAAGTTTTAAAACCCGAGAACTGGAAAAAACCTAAAAAGAAATAGGGAATTTTGCGCAAAGCTTCTTCACGTCTTTTTTAATTTCCAAAGCTTTTTGAGGATTTTCAACGACAATATTTATCCATTTGGCAATAATTTTCATCCCTTTTTCTTTCATGCCTCTTGAGGTTAGAGCTGGAGTCCCAAGCCGAATACCCGACGGGTGAAAAGGGCTTGCAGTTTCTTTCGGCACAGTGTTTTTGTTCACAATAATTCCAGCTTTTTCAAGATCTTCTGCCACTTTTGATCCATCTGTGTTTTTGTTTCTTAAATCTACCAAAACCAAATGTTTATCTGTACCGCCGCTGACCACATCAAAACCGTACTTTTTTAACTCTTTGGCTAGCGTTTTAGCATTTGTTACAGTTTGCTTGGCATATTTTTCAAAAGCCTTTGTCCTTGCTTCTTTTAGCGCCACCGCAATTCCGGCGATGCTGTGGTTTTGAGGGCCTCCCAGAAGGCCAGGAAACACAGCTTTATTTATTTTTTCTTCGAGTTCTTTTTTACAAAAAATTAATGCGCCAACTGGTCCGCGGAGAGTTTTTCGCGTAGTCATAGTGATAACATCAGCATGTTCAAAAGGGCTTACGTTTACTTTTGCGGCAACGAGTCCCGCCTCGTGAGCTACGTCGGCCAAATAATATGCCCCCACACTTTTGGCAATCTCTCCCATTTTTTTGTGATTGATTTCTCTTGGATAGGCGGTGCCTCCGGAAATAATAATCTTTGGTTTGAATTTTCCCGCCTGTTTTCGTACTTTGTCATAGTTTAGGATTCTGGTTTTTGGATTTGTAGTATAAAAATTAACGTTGAAAATTTTTGACGAAAAGTTTGCTTTCCATCCGTGCGAAAGATGTCCGCCATCAAAAAGGTTCATGGATAAAATTTTATCGCCTGGTTCCAAAAGTGCAGTTAGAACTGCAAAGTTTGCAATACTTCCTGTAACCGCCTGAACGTTTACGGCCCATTCTTTTGGGTTTAATCCAAAAAGTTTAAGGGCGCGTGTTTTTGCTAAGGTTTCGATTTTGTCTATGAGTTTGTTTCCCTGATAGTAACGTTTGCCAATTTGTCCTTCGGAATATTTATGCATGAGTACGCTGCCCACAGCTTCCCGTACTGCTTTGGAGGTGTAGTTTTCGGAAGGGATCATTTGCAAATTTTCCTTCTGCCTTTCTTCCTCAAGTTTTATTAAGTTGTAGACATTCCTGTCGATTTGTTTTAAAGTCACGTTTAAGATTATAACCTATAAAAAGGAGAAAGTACCATGATAATTCTAAAGAATGCTGGACGTTTTGAGATTATCCCATATCCTGGGTTAACTCCTCAGGAGGATTTAGTGGGGCAGCTGTTGGGGATAGAGCGTGCGGGTAGAACCTGTTATCAGTCTGAACGTGGGGAGATCAACATTGAGAGTGCCACCAAATTTGTGCGCATGCTTCTTGAACCGAAACGAAGACACGAAAGTGTGCTGGAGCATGGTGTCATGAAGGTAAAGTTCTTTAATGTGAGTCGTGGGCTTACTCATGAACTTGTGCGGCATCGTTTAGCTAGTTATAGCCAGGAATCTACAAGATATGTGGATTATTTGGTCCGTGGGGAAGGCCCAAATCTTAAAGGATTTGAACTAAGATGTGTTGTTCCCCCACACCGTGACGAAAATGAAACGGTACAATTAGAAGATGGTAGGTCCATGTCCCCCGTTGATATGTTTAAGGACATTGAAATGTTCTACCGAGCACTGAGATTAGCAGACTGGAGTCCGGAGGATGCACGCCAGGTGTTGCCTACTGCTTTAAAATCCGAGATTGTTGTAACGGCTAATTTTCGGGAATGGCGGCACATTTTAAGGATGCGCACACAAAAGGCGGCTCACTGGGAAATCCGTTCTGTAATGTGTGATCTTCTTGAAGAACTTAAAACAATTGTTCCAGTTCTATTTGAGGACTTTGTCTTGGCTGGAGAGGATAAATGGGGTTTACGTTACTATGAACAACGTTCCCTAAGTTAAGGAATCGTGCGAGGTTGAATCTTCAACAAGGTTTGATCTCGCACGTTAGTTTTTCATAGAAATTCAATCTTGTAATAACCTCCCCAAGGTCTACTATTTTATTAGAGGATAAGAGAGGAGGTGTACAATGGACAAAATTGAAAACTGGAGGGCGAATGCTTTCATTTGTGCTATTTTAGCTTCTATCCACTTTGGAGTTTTGTGTGGTTGTGACAAGATAAGTGGAAAGGGTGTAACTGAGTTTATAAATAAAGCAAATAACGCGACGAAAGTAAGAGAAGTTAATGCAGAGGGGGATATTGAAGATAAAAGCATTGTGGTTCTGCCCCTTTTTTTCTGGTTGGGATATATTACTGCATTTCCAAATTGGGCAGAATATATTAAAAAACTGTGAGATTCAATTAGGTATTAAAGCATTTGGTTGAGTCTCACAGGAAGTTCTTCCACATCATAGACTCTACAGGTTTATCATTGCGAGTTGCATACTTAGCAGACTTTTTTGCACTGTACCTTGTTTTTACCTTTCCTCTAACATCAAAAAATATAATTTGGCCGATTGGCATTCCAGCATAAACTCTAACAGGATGGGTGACTTCTAATTCTAGCGTCCAGGTATTGCAGTAGCCAACATCGCCTTTACCAGCTGTAGCGTGAATACTTATACCAAGGCGTCCAATACTTGATTTTCCTTCACAAAATGGAACGTGTTTGTGTGATTCGGTATACTCTTTTGTGACTCCCAAGTACAAAATTCCCGGTTGGAGGACTAATCCTTCTTCGGGTATATAAATGTATTTTATTTTGTTATGTTTTTTGGCGTCTAGTATAAGATCCTCATAAACGGCGAGGCATTCTCCGAGATGAACGTCATAGGAGTTACTTCCGAGATTTTTAATATCAAATGGTGTGATTACAATGTTTCCTACTTTAATCTCCTCGAGTATTTGGGTGTCCGAAAGAATCATTTCTGGATTTTAACACACCCCTTGTTGCAAGTCTTTTTTTGTGTTAACGTAAGCAATGTCCCGAGTGTCTCTTCTCTGAAAAAGGGTTGCGGGTGAGAAACAAGGCTTGACTTTGTTTCAAAATTAAAAAGAGAAAACATGTCTAGAAACTATAAGATACCAACAATAAAAGAACTTTTTGAAGCAGGAGTGCACTTTGGTCATCACACGCGAAGATGGCATCCTGCAATGGAGTCCTACATTTTCACCGTAAAAAACGACATTCATATTATTGATCTTGAACAAAGCTTAGAAAAGCTAGAAAAAGCCTGCGAATTTTTATACGAAACTGCCAAAAAAGGTGGAGACATTATTTTTGTGGGTACAAAACGTCAGTGCCGAGAAATTGTTGAACTTGGAGCCAAAAGATGTGGGGCGAAATTCGTTACGGAAAGATGGCTCGGTGGAACTATCACAAATTTTCATATTATAAAAAAGAACGTTGATAAACTTATTGATAAAAAGAAGGGTCGAGAGGAGGGCGCTTTTGATAAATACACAAAAAAGGAAAGACTTTTAATTGACAGAGAAATTGAAAAGTTAAACAAAAATGTGGGAGGGCTTTTGGGCTTAAAGGGAGTGCCTGCTGCTATTTTTGTGGTTGATCCAAAAAGAGAAAAGACTGCAGTGAGCGAGGCAATAAAAGCCGGGCTTCCCGTGGTTGCTCTCATTGATACAAACTCCGATCCAAGAAGTATCACATATCCAATTCCTGGAAACGATGACGCAATAAAATCTACTGCTATAATAGTGAAAGCTATCGCAGATGCTGTTGAGAATGGCTGTAAGGACATAAACGAAGAATCGAAAGAAGATGTAAAATTGAAGGAAGCAAAAAAAGGAAAACCAGCAAAAAAAGTTGCTAAGAAAACCATAAAGAAGTGAAAATAAAAACAGAAGACATTAAAAAGTTAAGAAACGAAACCGGGGCTGGAGTAATGGAAATTAAAGAGGTTCTAGAAGAAACTGATGGTGATTACAAAAAGGCTTATCTTAAACTTATGAAAAAAGTTGCTAAGAAAGCTGCAAAAAAATCGGATAGGATCATAAAGGATGGATTGGTTCATGCATATATTCATTCTGGTGGTAAAGTCGGAAGCATTGTTCTTGTAGGATGTGAAACCGATTTTGTAGCAAAAACCGAAGATTTTGAGACACTTTGTCATAATGTGGCAATGCAGGTTTGCACTGAGGAGTTCAAAACTGTGGAAGACGTTTTAAATTCAGAATTTATAAAAGACTCAAGCAAAAAAATTTCGGATTTAATTAACGAAACTGTAGTTAAGGTTGGGGAGAAAATTGAACTTGTGAAATTTACTCGATTTGCAGTTGGAGAGTAAAATATGGAGCTCGCCTCAAAACTTCAAAAATCTTTAAATTTTCTAAAATCTGAACTAAATCAAGTGCGAACCGGACGCGCAAGCCCGTCTCTGGTTGAGGATGTTATAGTTAATGCTTATTCTTCAAAAATGTCTGTGAAGGAACTTGGGTCCATCACACTTTTTGATCCTCAAAATATTATGGTTTCGCCTTGGGATAAAAATCTCATCGATTCTATTATTAAAGCTATTCGCGAAAGTGAACTCAAAGTTAATCCTGTAAAAGATAACGACAGAATTAGGATTCCGGTTCCGCCACTTACAGAAGAAAGGAGAAAAGAACTTGCGAAAATAGTTTCCACAAAGATTGAGGAGTGTAAACAGGCGATGAGAAATATTCGTCAAGACGCAATGAAGGACATCGAAAAGCTCTTTTCGGAAAAGAAAATTGGTGAAGATGAAAAGTTTTCCCAAAAGGAAGAGGTGGAAGATACACTCAAGGATTTTATAAAGCAGGCCGGAGATTTAGGTGAAGGTAAAAAGAAAGACCTTCTAATGGTTTAAATGACTTTTTTAATATTTATCGCAATCCTTTCAATATTGGTTTTAATTCATGAGTTTGGTCATTTTATTGTGGCAAAGAAAAATGGGATAAAAATTGAGGAATTTGGGGTTGGAATTCCACCGAGAATCTTTGGAAAGAAAATTGGGGGTACAATTTACTCGCTTAATTGGTTACCGTTTGGGGGTTTTGTCAGAATGTTGGGGGAGGACTCTGAAGATGAAAAGGCTTTAAAAAATCATCATAGTTTTATGGCGAAGAAACCAAATCAACGAGCCCTGGTACTACTTGCAGGCGTCAGCATGAATCTGCTTCTTGCCGTCCTTTTATATTACATATTTTTCACGTTCAATAAATTTCAGACGTTTTATATTCCGCTTATATTTCAGCATAAGTTTCCGTTTGGCAAGGTGGAAACAATTGGTACTACAGTGTCCGGCTTTTTAGAAGGGTCAAGTGCCAAAAAATCTGGGGTTGAGCTTGGAGATGCAATTTTAAAGATTGATGACACCCCTGTGTATAGCGTTTTGGATGTGCGAAGTGCTGTAAAAGGAAAGGTAAACACAGAAGTTACGCTTTTATTATCTGACTTGAAAACTCCCGATAACAAAACGACTCATATTGTGAAAACTGTTCCTATAGTTGATGAATCAGGAAATACAATTATTGGAGTTTATCTTACCGACTCCGTTCGTATAAAGTATGACAAACTTGCCGAAAAGATTTTTGTTGGTCCAGTTCATGCTTACAACATGCTTGGTTACTCGACAAGTTCGTTGTACAAGCTTTTTAAGATGTCTATTGAGTCAAAAGATATCTCACCAGTGTCCCAAACGGTTTCAGGGCCTGTGGGCATATACAATGTTGTGGGAGGGATTTTGGAGTACGGGGGAAGTAAGGTGGTTTTGAATTTATTAGATTTTATGGCACTCGTGTCTTTAAGTTTGGCGTTTTTAAACATTTTGCCGTTTCCAGCTCTTGATGGAGGAAGGTTAGTGTTTGTAATAATTGAGATGATAAGGGGCGGGAAAAAACTTCGTCCATCGCTTGAATCTAAGATTCATGGGTTTGGGATGGCAGTCTTACTTGGGATTTTGCTAATAGTGACAGTTAAAGACATTGTGATGTAAGTTTTTTGTTAATTCGGCGCAATATTATTGACTCTAGTTTTTACTCATTAAATCAGCCAAACTCTGTCAGTTGTGATTTGTGTATGTAATGTACTTGTGAATATACTGGAGTTGTGGTAAAAAACTTAAGCGAGTTTTTGCAAAATTTCTTATTTTGACAAGGAGGTGTTCTGTGTAGCGTCCGCCCATGACGAAAGTAAAGGTAAGACATGGAGAATCATTGGAACAAGCGTTAAGAAGATTTAATAGAGAGGTTTTAAAAGATGGGATACTTCAGGAATTACGTGATCGGGAAAGATATCAAAAGCCGAGTGAGTTAAGAAGGCTTCAAAGAAAAGAACTTGCCCGAAAGATAAAGTTAGAAAAAAAGCGAAGATGGTATTAGATGATTTAAGGTCAAAGCTTGTTGAGTATAGTAAAGCTGGAGACGTTTTACGTCTTGGCGTATTGAGGTATTTCCTATCTCAAGTGCAAAATAAAGAGATTGAACTTCGCCCCCAGAAAATTGAGTTAACCGAGAAACACGTTTACAAAGTTTTGAAGAAGCAGATAAAGCAGAGAAAAGAATCAATCGAGCTTTACGAGAAAGGTGGAAGAAAAGATTTGGTTGACAAAGAATCTGCCGAGCTTAAAGTTTTGGAAGAATTTGCACAGCTTTTCCCCCAGCATGAAGAAGAATCTAATGTCCAAGGACAATAATATCCACGTTTCCGTTTCCATTTGTGGTGATAAAGATATCCAAGAATTAAATAAGAAGTTTCTAAAAAAAGATGAACCTACAGATGTTTTGTCATTTAATGTCAATGAATGTCTTGAGGATGGAACTTTTTATTTGGGCGATGTTATAGTGAATAGGGAACAAGCAAAGCGCCAGGCGAAGAATTATGGAAATTCGGTAGAGGAAGAAATTTCCGAGCTTGTATCTCATGGTATTTTGCATTTATTTGGGGTGGATCACAAATGAAACTTGTCGTTGGTTTAGGAAATCCAGAAGAAAAGTACAAAAATAATAGGCATAATGTTGGTTTTATACTGGTGGATAAACTAGCCGTGAAAAGAGGTTGTGAGTGGAGTAGTTCGGCGAAAAACAAGTGTCTATTGAGTGTGTGTGGAGATTTGATCTTAATTAAACCCCAGACTTTTATGAACGAATCTGGGACGTCGGTTTCTAAAGTTAGAAATTTTTACAAGATTGAACCTTTTGATATATCTGTTGTTCATGATGATTTGGATTTAGAACTTGGGGTAGTAAAAAAGCAGTTTGGTGCTGGTTCTGCAGGCCACCACGGAGTAGAGGACATCATCGAAAAACTCGGCACGAAGGAGTTTTGGAGAATAAGGATTGGGATAGGCCGCCCTCAAAGTGAGTACAATGATCCGACGGCCTATGTGCTACAAGATTTTTCCAGCGGAGAGCTAGCACAGATACAGAAGATTGATCTTGAACCGTTCATTTGATTGCCAACCTTAATAATGGTAGTGGTGTTGTTCGCAGCGCGTCATAGAATGGTTGCTCATAAGGATAAACTTTTCCCTGAATGTCAAGCAAGATCATCTCTGGGTACTTTTGTTCTAGCAGTTTTCCAATCGCGGCGTACACATACGCACGTTCCCCAATCGCTTCAGGTGCAATTGAATGCGCGTAAATAACAGTTGACCTTTGTAGTTGGTTAATTCTTTGTTTTAAGACAGCGTTGCCTTTTGCTTCTTCTACATGTTGTTCCAAACAATCAATTAGTACCGACAATTTGTTAGCTTCTCTCGCTATTTTTCTCAATCCTTCAAGGTTATTTTGGAACATTGCTTTGATCTCCTCTGGATTTTGAGCAGTTGTTTCGGGGTCGATGTCGGAAAGATATACAACGTATGTGTGGGGCAGTAGTGTTATTTTCGAAATCATTTTTCGAATAGTATTAGGATATGTGTACTCTTTCTTCTCCCTTCCGTTTCCGATTATTACCTTTCCTTTCTCTCTTATATAATGTGGGCTAGCAATGGACACAAAATTAAGTTGTCCCCGCTGTAGCGAAAGCATTAGGGTAGCTCCCAGCCCCCGAATGGTTGGTTTTGGAATATTTTGGAGATTCCTTTTATCCATTTCCAACAGGTTTTTGTATAGTTGGAGGATGGAAGTTACTTCAGATTCCAAGAGTTTGTTTCCTTTGGTTATCAAAGCGCCCTTAATAACTGTACTAGCCAGTGTTCTTAAATCTCCTTTGAATTGTAGTTGATCCAGTATGAGATCTAGGCCGTTCATAATTTTTCACCTCCTTATGAAAATTAGTTTGGCAGGAGTGACGGGATTTGAACCCGTACCTTCGGTTTTGGAGACCGACGCTCTGCCTAATTGAGCTACACTCCTATGCAACAAAAAAAACCTCATCGCTGCTGACTGTTTGTTAACAATCAACAAAGACGAGGTTTCTAAAAACCACGTGGTGCCACCTTATTTTATCCTAGTATCACTACTAAGATCTTTGTACGTGCTCCGCTTAGTGCGACACACGTTGTTAAAATAACGATTAACTTCCGGCGAGAACTAATAAGTGTGAGCTTTTCGCCCTCGCAGCTCCGCGGCCCATTCTCCGCATCATAGCTATTAACCTTGTATGTTACACCTCGACAATATTATCTGTCAAGCCGGTAAGACCCTAACCTTGACAGTGTAGTGCCAAGTATATACAATAAGGCTGTGATTTTGCCGGGGCCTATTGAGTTCCAGTGGGATGGGGGAAATATCAACAAAAATCTGATAAAGCACGGTATCTCGAACGAAGAGATCGAAGAAACGTTTTTTGATGACGACAAGAAGATCCTAAAAGATGGTTTGCACTCAATTGGCGAGGAGAGACATGTTCTTATTGGAAAGACAAACACTGAAAAACTACTATTTGTTGTTTTCACTATTAGGGGCAGAAAAATTAGGGCTATTTCAGCCAGGAATTTGAGCAAAAAGGAGGTTTTCTTTTATGAAAAAGCGAATTAAGTTACCAAAATTTAAGAATGAGAACGAGGAAAGAGACTTTTGGGATAAGATGAATTTATCAGAATATTTTAATGCCTCCGATTTCGTATCTGCCAGCTTTCCTAATCTCAAGCCTAGTTCTAAACCTATTTCTATAAGACTGCCAAATTATATGGTAAGTAGAGTTAAAGAAAAAGCAAACGCCCTAGACATTCCCTATCAAGCACTAATTAAACAATACATTGCTAAAGGGCTTAGCTCATAAGTGTGTCCTAATCCTCTCGAAAACTTCTTCCGAGGTTCCGGAGCCGTCGATGTTTATCCATTTCTTGGCAACGTTTGTCATAGTTGAAACTTCTTTATAACCCCTGGAGATTTTATTAAATGTTTCTATACCTTCTTTTTCGAATTTGTCCTCATCTTTATCTTCTGTTCTTGATAGGGCCGTTTCCACACTAGTTTCAATATAAAAAACTATATCCGGAATGAGTTTTCCAACCGCTGTTTTATTTATTTTCCAGATGATTTTTACATCAAGACCTCGAAATACACCCTGGTAGGCAAGGGAAGTTATAAAGCTTCTGTCGGAAATTACTATGCCTTTTCGTTTCAAAACTGGCCTAACAACTTTTCTTAAAGCTTGAGCACGAGACGCGGCGTATAAGTAGGCTTCACATATTGGTTCCATATCCTCTTTAAATGGTGTGCCCTGCACGAGTTTTCGAATCGCTTCGGCAATTTCTGTTCCACCGGGTTCTCTTGTCCAAACAATTTCTTTTTTGGGGAATTTTTCTTTTAGATGCTCGTACAGCTTTTTCGATTGGGTAGTTTTTCCGCTTCCAACAATGCCTTCAAAAACAATATACATAACGTGATTTTATTTTCGGGTTGAGTCTTCGTCAAGATTCAATCTCGCCTCCCCATATAGAACTTTACACGAACATTTATAAAATTGGTTTTTGTTAGGAAATAATAAAGCCAGGCTCTTTGTTAAAGTCTGGCTTTCTTCTGCTTACGCAGGTTTCTCATCGAGCTGGCCGCTGTATTTCTTGATTACTTCAGCAGCAGCTTTCTCTAGTGCAGGTGTTACCGGTGTGCCGAGTGCGGATTGATGCCACGTTTTGCTACGGTGGTACTCGCACATTTCCTCATGTCTTTGCATTTTTTTGCGAATAGGCTCTGGGAGAGAGGCAAAATTTGGGCCTGCAATTATCAGCAATGAATAATCCTCGCAACTTACCCCAATGTCAATTTGTAGTTTGGGTAGATGTTGCAGGTCGCGGTTTCGAAGAGCAGTGGTCAACTTGAACTCGTCGTCGCTAGACCGAAACGCCGCTTGCTCATCTAGGGTCAAGTTTCGCATCATTTCTTCGTGCGTTTGACCACGTTCCTCCGCTGTGTGGTCGCAAGACCACCTTCCACATACAGGGCATAGAGACATCACTAACTCCTTTTCTGGTTTGATGGGTTGATGGTACAACAAGATTTGCGAGGGTGCAACTACTACAGGGTATTGGATCCCCACGCAGAACTTTGTTCGAAGTTTCAATCTTGGGTGGAATTCAACCTTTGCAAAATGCTCAAGTTAAAAATATACTCTATAAAGTATGTTCTATACCAAATATCGCCCGCAAACTTTTAGCGAGATATCGCGCCCAAACGAGGCGGCCGATGCGCTTGCTACCCAGGTTAGAACAAATAAAACCGTCCATGCATATCTATTTATAGGGCCAAGAGGTACGGGGAAGACCACAACCGCTCGAATACTTGCAAAAGCTTTAAACTGCAAAAAAGTTGATAAAAAGGGCGACCCATGTGACAAGTGTGATACCTGCGAATCTATAAAAAAGGGTATATTTACAGACCTAATCGAGATTGATGCGGCAAGTAACCGTGGAATTGACGACATCCGTGATTTACAAGACAAAATTGGTCTTGCTCCGTCCCAAGGAAAAGTTAAGGTTTATATTGTAGACGAAGTTCATATGCTAACTCCCCAAGCTTTTAATGCTCTTTTGAAAACTCTGGAAGAACCACCCAAAAACGTGGTTTTTATTTTGTGCACGACGGAATCTCATAAAGTTCCGGAAACGATCAAATCTCGATGCCAGATATTTAAATTTAAGCGCGCTACAACTTCTCAACTTGTTAAAAAACTTGATTTTATTGCTAAAAAAGAGGGCGCAAAACTTTCAAAAGATCAACTTGAAAAAATTGCCAGCGCCGCACTTGGAGGTTTTCGAGATTCGGAGAACCTCCTTCAGCAGGTGATTGAGGGAGAGGTAAATGTTGATTTGCTTTTGGATGTTTCCTCAAAAGAAACTATTTTGGATTTCGTGGGGTTTTTATCCAGATGCGATGCTAAAGGAGCTCTTGATATTATTTCTGATGCTTACGAAAAAGGAATCGATTTATATGTTTGGAGTGGGGAAGTCCTGAAGTATGTTCGTGACCTTCTTTTATATAAAGCCACAAATTCTGCAAGCTTTTTAGACGTTAGTGAGGATTTGATGAAGAGGATTAAAGATCAAGCAGAAAATATGAATATTAGTTGGCTGGTTAGAATATTAAATATTTTCTCTGAAGCCCAGCCCGGTATTAAAAAAGCGTTTATCCCTCAGCTTCCTCTTGAAGTTGCAGTGGTGGAGTTATGTGGTGGTGTAGATGAAAGTTTAGAGCTTCGAGATTTGCCAGAACCAAAAGTATCTCCAGATCAAGAACGTGTTTACGTACAAAAGAAAAAAGAAGACCTGCCTGCGCAGGTAGAAAAACCCAAGAAACCTCCTAAAAATGCTATTAAATTAGAAGCCGTAATCGAAAAATGGGAGGAGTTTCTAGAAAGAACAAAGGATGTTAACGGTCCGATAGCTGCTATGCTAAAGACCTCAAAACCAGTTGATATATCGGGGAAATTTATTGTACTTGAGGTTTACTTCGCTTTTCATAAAGAAAGACTAGAGTCTATGAGAAATAGAGAAATAGTAGGAAAAGCATTGAATGATGTGTACAAAACTGATTTGAATATTGAGTGCGTGGTGTGTAAGGAGAAACTTAAGAGGTTGGGGGAAAAGGAGGTTGGGATTTTAACTGATATTAATGTGGTTCCAGTTTCGGATAATATTAGTCCATCTTCAATTATGGAATCTTTTGACGGAGGCCTACCCTTGTAGATAGAATGATTAAGTGAAAATCCCTCGCTCGATTACAAAACTTATTGATTCATTCGAAAGACTTCCCGGTATTGGGCCAAAAACAGCCCAGCGTTTGACGTTTTACTTGCTTCATTTTCCGCAGGAAGAGCTGGAAGAATTTTCAAAGTCGTTAACGGGCTTAAAAGAAGGTACCAAACTTTGTTCGGTCTGTAAAAATGTTTCGGAATTTGATGTTTGCAGTGTATGTGAAGATCTCTCGCGCGATAAGAGGAAAATTTGTGTGGTGGCAAATCCTCTGGACTCATTTGCAATAGAAAAAGCAAATTTTGATGGGGTGTATCACGTTTTGCATGGACTAATTGATCCACTCAATAATGTGGGTCCCGAAGAACTTTTTGTGAAGGAATTAATTACAAGGATTAAAGACCTAATTTCTGAAGTTTCTTTTGATAAATCAGAAGATCCCGTCGAGGTAATTCTAGCTACAAATACCGGAATGGAGGGTGAGTCCACTGCCATGTATCTTTCGAAATTTATTCGAGACGGTGGTTTGGGAGAAGATGTTGTAACAATAACTCGTATTGCCCGTGGTCTTCCCGTTGGCGGTGACCTTGAATACGCCGATGACATCACGCTTACTAGAGCTTTAGAAGGTCGGTCGAAAATGTAAGTTCGTGTGCTAAAATCACCCTAATGAAACTTTATGACTCTTTAACTAAAGAAGTCCGTGAATTTGAACCAATTGATCCTGGTCTTGTTACTATGTACAGCTGTGGCCCAACCGTGTATAACTTTGTCACAATTGGAAATTATAGAACTTTTGCTATGGCAGATTTCGTTTACCGTACGCTCTTATTCAATGACTATAAAGTTAAATTCATCATGAATTTTACTGATGTGGGACATTTGATAAGTGACGCAGACACCGGCACAGATAAAGTTGAAGAGGCCGCGGAAAAAGAAGGCAAAACCGCCAAGGAAATTTCAGATTTTTACATCGAAGATTTCCTAAAAGGTGCAGAAAAACTCAACTTTAAAAAGCCGACCAAATTCACCCGTGCAACCGAATATATCCAAGAGCAAATTGATTTGATTAAAACTCTTGAAGAAAAAGATTTTACATACCAGATATCTGATGGGGTCTATTTTGATACTTCAAAAGTTTCGGACTACGGAAAACTTTCTGGTTTAAAGCCGGAAGAAGTAAAAAAAGGAGCACGCATCGAAGTTAATCCTGAAAAGAAAAACCCGGTAGATTTTGCGCTATGGAAGTTTTCCCCAAGTGACAAAAAAAGATGGCAAGAGTGGAATTCTCCCTGGGGAGTAGGTTTTCCAGGCTGGCATCTTGAGTGTTCGGCTATGATTTTAAATGAACTTGGGGAGTCGATCGATATTCACTTGGGTGGGGAAGATCTAAAAATGGTTCATCATCCAAATGAAATTGCTCAAAGCGAAAGTGCTACTGGAAGAAAGTTTGTAAATTACTGGATGCATGGGGCTTTTCTTCAAATCGATGAAGGAAAGATGAGTAAGAGTTTGGGAAATGTTTATACTATGACAGATATTGAAAATAAAGGATTTGACCCCCTGGCTTTAAGATTTTTCTTCATGAGCGCTCATTATAAAAGCCCGTTGAATTTTACGTGGGAGGCCCTCGCCGGTTTTCAAAATTCCTTAAAGAAAATATACGATATTGTGTCTGGGTATAAAGAAGACCTGGGCGCCGAACCTTTTTATGAGTTTATAAACAAATTTAAAGAAGCGCTTAATGATGATGTAAATATGCCAAAAGCAGTTTCTGTGATGTGGGATATGTTAAAGAGTGACATTAAAGAAGGCGAGAAGATTGCAACGATTTTAAAAATGGATGAGGTTTTAGGTTTAAGAATAGACTCTCATATTGGTTTTGAGATCCCTCAGCATATTTTGAATATGGCTAGTGCCAGACGTGAATATCGAAAGAACGGGATTTGGGATAAGGCGGATATGATTCGTAAGGAAGCTTTGGATTTGGGTTACATCATAGAAGATCTCCCAAGCGGCGAACCCAAGGTGAAGAGGAAGTTATAACCCATAGCACTTGCAAATACCCGTATTCTATAGTACAATTAGGTCATCTTATTTTAACTTATCCAAAAACCACAGGAGGTTACAAAATGGATAAATATATTAGTAGGGCAAAAAAATTCTTTTCAGAAGTTGGAACCTGGATTTGCCCATCTGGGCGTACCCACTTCTGGGGTGAACCCTGCTGGTGCAGTACGCCACAGGGCTAAAAATTTTAAAGTCGGGCCTGTATTTTAAAGGAAGATTTCATGGGTTCGAATCCCATCAGGCCCATCTCCAGGCAAGTAGTCAACAAAAAAAGATCCTGGTGGATCTCCCTGTAAAGGTGGTTGGCTCTAGGAGGTTCGATTCCTTGGCTTGCCTGCATTAAAGATAAGCGCTTGGACTAGGAAATTACATTCCAAAATCCCGGCGCTTGTTTTTTTGCTAGAAGAAACCTCATCGAACCGAAACTTCAGAACAGGTGTCAAAAGGCACTTGACCCTATACAAACTATAGGGTATAATGATGTCCGAAAGTTAGAGGGTACATTTAAAAACTTAATATATACGAGAAAGTGGAGGGACCTACCAACATCTGCTTTATATAAAAGAAAGCCGGGGTTTGGGTAGAAGTTTCTTCTACTTAGATCTCGGCTTTATTTGTTTGTATAAGTGTCAGTATTCAGCTTTGTACTTTGAAAATTTAATTACCTTCTTCAAGATGAGTTTCTTTAAATTGGGCTAACGCCCAGCCGATTCCTAGGTTCATAAGTTACTGCAAGCCGCTGTAAAAGGCGAATAAGCTTTGCGTAAGGTGACTTATGGAGTTGGAAGAGAGACAAACCGAGAAAAGGATAGGAGATCGTCCGAAATACGAAGCTTGTTCTGAAGCGGGGAAACCCAAAGAACTAGGTGTATGGCCGAATCTATACTGCATTTCTAGCAAACCTGAACCCCGATAAGGCAGGAAACTGAGGAAGTGCAACTCAACGCAACGCCTTAGTTTTAATTAGTTTAAAAATAAGGCAACGCAAGGAGAGAAAAAAATGAGACAGAAGCTTGTTACAAAGGACGGAAGGGTCTTTCATGACCCAGAACCCGAGGCAGTTTCTTCAATTGTTTTTGGGATTCTATGGTCTAATGAAAGAGGCGGGGAGGACAAAGCTATAAGTCCGTTTACGTGGACTATTGTAGGAAGTAATCCCTACCTCCGGGATCCTTTGGGGGAGGTTCACCCGATTGAGTGGGGTAATTACTACGAGGCGATTGAGTTCGCTTCGTGGGAAGCGTTTGAAGCCGACCGGACAAAGAGACGGTTGGTACAGTCCGAAGAGGACCTCGAGCAGGTTCGCGCCGAGCGGGATCTGCTATCCG
>Ga0315284_10005402_pt1 | contig 18129 bp, 11 predicted proteins | sample YL17G09_16_MG_FD_203696 | JGI IMG/M metagenome (GOLD analysis project Ga0315284, IMG submission 203696) | Sediment microbial communities from Yellowstone Lake, YNP, Wyoming, USA - YL17G09_16 | ecosystem: Environmental > Aquatic > Freshwater > Lake > Sediment | place: USA: Wyoming | collected...
TTCCATCCATTCATCTCTCTCACCGTCCGTCTCTCACCGTCTCCCCCTCCACAAAATCTAAAAAAAATGGTCCAAAGGTAAAGGGGGAACTACACACGAAAAAAAGTAAATTGTTTTTGCTCTCCACTCTCTCTCTCTCTCTCTCCACTCTCTCGCGCGAAGAGGGAGGGCGTTCTCTCTCGCTCTCTCGAGGTGGTATCCCGTTTTTTTCTCTCTCTCCGTCACTGCCTCTCTCCCTCTCCCTCCCTTTCACCACCAGCGCCACGTCAAACGAGACAAGGAAGTAAATGAAATTCGCGAAAAGGGGCAAAAAAAGATAAAGAGAGGAGCGAAAAGCGAAGAAAAAGAGAAGGAAAAAGACTGTCTCTCATCATCTCTCCCTTTCCTCCCTCCGTCGTCTCGTCCCACCCTTCTCTTCATTTCCACCCGCCCTAGGCCGAAACCGCCGCGACCTCCTTCTTCACGATCTTCTCGTACACCTCGCGGATCTTGAGCCCGCAGATGGTCTGGAACAGGCCCGTGCCGTTGGTCGACCCGGGGAACGAGGAGTTCTTGAGCATCTGCTGCGTGATCTCGCCGTAGAACTTGGACGACGTCTGCGAGAGGTGCGACTCGACGTAGATGAGCTCCTCGAGCTTGTCGAAGGCGCCGTCCATCTCGAGGACGGAGACCTCCTCGCCGTAGTAGGTGTCGGGGCTGTAGAATAATGGCGGTGGCGGTTATTTTGTGAGGGAAGGGAAAAGTGAGTTTTTTTGTCGCAACGAAGAAAAGAAAGAAGAAAAACTCGAAAAGAACAAAAAACTTCAAAAACTCCACAAGACAAAACTCCTCACCCGTAGTAGAACTTGATGCCCGGGAACGAGCACGTCAGCTTGCGCCCGCACGGGATCCACGAGATCGTCGAACCCTGGTCGAACAGGAACGCCGGGTTGAACAGCTCCTTGCCCTCCTTCTGGATCAGGCGCACCCTCAGGATCTTGCCCTCCTTCTCGTCGGGGACCAGCTGCGTGGGGAGCACCTGGATGATGATGTCGGCGAGCTTCTTCTGCGGGTCGATGAACTTGTCAAAGTCGGGCTTGCGGCTCTCGATCGACGCCTTGATCGACTCGAGCGAGTGGCCGCGCTCGGCCATGTCGCGCTGCACCTTCCACGCGAACTTGATCTCGTCCGAGATGTCGAGGTAGATCTTGAGGTCGAGCAGGTCGCGCACGCGCTCGTCGTAGAACGGGTGCAGGCCCTCGATGACCAGGATCTTGGGGGCCTCGATCCTCTCGGCGGGGTCCAGGAGGCCGGACACGTGGTTGTAGATCGGCTTGTCGACGGCCTTGCCCTCGCGCAGGGCCTTGACCTGCTCGTACATGAGGTCGAAGTTCTGGCCGCGCTCGTCGAGCGCGGTGATCTTCTCGACCTTGCGGCCGTTGCGGTCGTGGGCGTGGTAGTCGTCGAGGCAGATGACGGTGGTCATGTCGGAGATGAGCGTGTTGGAGTCGGGGTTGCCGCCTGGAAGTTGGTGTGGAGGTGGGAGGAGGAGAGAGAGAGAAAGAAGAGAGAGAAGAGGTCGAGAGGAGAGGTGAGCGTTTTTCTTCTGGCTTGCGTTTTTCCGTTTTTCGGACGATCTCGAGGGCGAAAAAAGGCAAATTTCAACTCACCGGCCGGGGGCAGGGGGGCGCCGCCGAAGACGCCGGTCATGCGGCGCATGAAGGTAGACTTGCCGCAGCCTGAGATGAGATTCGTAGGGGAGGTGAAAAGCAAAAGGTGAGCGGAAGAGAGAGATGAAGGGAGAGAAAGAAGAGAGCCAACGCTTGGTCGTCGGCGGTTCGCCCTTTCCGCTAAATTCTTCTTGATCAATTTCACGCACCAGAGTCGGCGGCGAGGCCGATGACGACGGTGCGCTCCTCGGCGCGGACAACGACGGTGCGCGCGCGGTTGGCCTGTGTGAGACAGAAGGGGATTCGAGAGGAACGGGAGAGGGGAGGCGTGAGAGGAAGAAGAGGGGGCTGATCGCGCGTTCGGCCGTAGTCGTCGCCGTTGGTTCGTCGCGGCTCGTGTCGAGCCTGGTCTTTTTGGCGTCTTCTTTCATCGCTTCGGACGCGCTCAAGCAAGGCGCTTTTTGTCCATTATTTCCGCGAAACGAGCAGCCTTTGATCTTATCTCGCGCTCTGCCTCAGAGGCGAAACAAACTAGCCTTCGAATTGGCACGAGAAACGCGGCTGTTTGATTTGCTCTCTTGTTCTCTCTCTTCAGAGAGCAGTCGCGTCGACGCTCTCTCGCTTTTTTCCCTTCTCTTCGCCGAATTAACTTTTGCGTTCGCAATACTCACCGTGCGGCGGGCCGGGGCGGTCATGCGCTGTGTTTGTTGCGGATTGTGTTGCGAGTTTGTTTGTGAGCTCGAATGGAGAGAGGAATGCGCGACGAAAAGCGCCGCAAAACGAGGCGGGATCCCAAAAGGAGAGAGAGAGAGAGAGAAAGACAGAGCAGAAGAAGAAAAAAAGGCTGCTCCTTTCTCCCGTCTCCCTCTCGTCTTGATCTGCGCCTCTACTCGCGTATGCGCTTGTGCGCTCGCTCTCCAACTCACCACGGAGCGCATGGACAGGGTGGACTGCATGATGGAGAATGCGACGAAGAAATCGAAGGGGCGGGGCGTGACGCGGCGGGGGAGGGGAAGGGGAGTTGAATTTGTGAAGAAAACTGGAGAGAGTTTTTCTTTTCCACTGGAGAAAATTTCTTTTTTTCCCTTCTAGCCAAGCCCCTCTCTCAACCTCACCTTTCCAGCTTCGAGAAAATCTGCACGCCCCTCATTCTCGAGACCTCCGACCCTCTCGAGACCCTCCCCGACCTCTTCTTCTCTCGCTCCTCCGGCCCCGAAAAAGAAAAAGGGACCGATGCGTTTCAGTTCTTTCCTTCTCTGTCGTTTTACAAAGCTCGTGTCCCAAAGTGCTTTTTCTTCATTCAGCACTCGCACACGCCGCCGGTTCTCTACCCGAGCCTGCGCCGCCTCTTGCTCGCCGCCGCCGCGAGCGCGGCCTCGTCGTCCGCCGACGCCCCCTTGCTCGCGCTCGCGTCCCCGAACGCGCCGGCGACGTCCGCGCCCCGCTCGACCTCGAGGATCTCCCTGATCTTGCCGAGGTCGGAGTCGAGCCTCTTGTCCTCCTTGTCCGTGGCGGGCTTCCTCGTCCTCTTGCCCTTTTTGCTCCCGGAGGCGGCGGCGGCGGCGGCCGCCTCGGCCGCAGGGTCGGGCAGCGCCCGCTGCCCGCCCTCCCCTTGCTCTTCCTCTTCGTCGCTGTACGCCTCCCTGCCGAAGCCGGCCATCCCCGGGTAGAGCTCCGCGTAGGCGTCGTCGTCCTCCTCGAGCCCGCCGGGGGCGACCGCGGCCCGGCGCGCGGCGCGGTCCCCGACGCCGTCAGCGCGCCGGCGGAGGGAGGCGGCGGCGCCTGCGGGAGCAGGTCTCTTCGCCTCCGCGGCCGCCGCCTCTGCCTCCATCGACCCGCCTCCGGCGGCGGCTTCCTCGAAATCCTCCGCGGTAGGATAAGCAGAGCCGTAAGCTACCTCCGCTGCGCCAGAAGCGCCCAGAGGGGGCAGGGCCGCGGGCCCGGCGACGGCCCCCTCAATCGTCGGCTCGTAGTCGCGGCCGGCGTCGCCAAAGATGTCGTCGTCGGCGTCGGCCGGCTCCGCTGCCGTCCCTCCCCCTTCTCCTTCTTCGTCGTCCTTCTCTCCTTTGCCTCTGCCCAATGCTGCTGCCGTAGAAGCAGCGGCTCTGGCCGCTTTGGAGGCGGCAGCGGCGTCGACGGAGAGCTCGGCGCCCCTGTCCTCCCCTCCTCCGAAGAGCGGGAAGGGGGCCGCGGCGGCGGCCGCAGGAGCAGCGGGAGCAGCGACGGCGCCGCCCTCCTCGTCCCCCCTGCCCTTCTTCTTCTTCTTCGTCCTTCCGCCAGAGGCGCCGCCGGAGACGTAGAGCATGATCTTGGCGAGGCGCTCGAGCAGGCCGTCGGGTCCTCTTCCTCCTCCGCCTCCGCCGCCGCCGCCGCCGCCGCCGCTCCCCCCTCGCTCCAGCTCCGCTGAGGAAACTAGGGCCCGGGGCTTGGGGCAGTCGGCGGCGGCTCTCACGAGCGTCGCCGGGGCCCCAATCTCGAGCGGGAGGCCCAAGCCGTGCGGGAGGGCGTCCCTGCGGCGGCGAGGAGGAGGAGCGGCGCCGCCGCCGCCCTTTTCCTGCTCTTCGTCGTCGCCGCCGCCGTCGCCGCCGTCGCCGCAGGCTCCTCCGAGGTCGAAGAGGTACACGGTCCTCTTGGGCAGGAAGGCCTCGGCGGCCCTCCTCGTGTCCGGCTTCTTCCTCTCCCGCGCGTTCGACGAAACGAGCAGAGTCGAGAGGGCAACCCGCCCGAGCTCGCTCTCCGGAGTCGGAAGCGGGAGCGAGGAGGAGGGGGGCGGAGCGGCTGCTCCTCCCTCGTCATCGCCGCCCGTCTCGGCGTCTTTTCCCTCGCCCCCCCCCGCTCCCCCCTCCGCCTCTTCTTTCGCCCTCTTCTTCTCCTCCCTCCGCATCTTCTGCAGGAGGGCAAAGTCCAGGCCCCTGACCAGGTGCGTGTGCTCGACGTCGCCTCCCAGGAACTTTGTCTCCTCGGCGGTGAGCGTGACGGCGGCGGCAGTGGTCGCCGCTGCTGCCCCCCCGGGAGCAGAAGAAGCGGCGGCGGCGGCGGCGGCCGAGGGCAAGAACAGGGGGCCCGGGGGAGGGGCCGGCGTCGCTCCCCCGGCTGCCGACGCCGCTGCTGTCGCTGCGGCCCCGAATACGCCGAGCTCGATGTCGTCGTAGTCCGGGTTTATCCCCTTGCGGCGCTCGGCGGCACGGTCGCTGTGGCGTGTTTTTGGAAGGAGGAGGAGGAGGAGGAAGAGGAGGGGAGAGCATGGTGAGCTAACCCAGTTGAGCTGTCGTTCTCTCTTCCTCGCTCTCTCTTCTCTTCTGGCTCTCTACTTCCGTCCCCCGCGCACCGGTACTTGGACCCCCCGTCACCGTCCCGCGACGAGAGCTGCTGCTGATTCCTGCGGCGCTGCTGCTGCCCGGCGTTGTCTTTCTTCTTCTTCGATGCCGTCGCCGCATCGGGCCTCGGCGCATCGAGGAGCGCCCGGAAGTCGGCGTTGGTCATCGGCTTCGCGGCGCGAGGGGCGTCGGCTCCTGCACCGACACCGCCCCCGTCACCGCCGCTGTCCGACATGGCGGCACGGGAAGAAGCGAACGAGCGCCTGGAGATGAGGAAAACGAAAGGTAACGAGAAAAAAAGTGATGGTGATTTCACAAAGCGCAGAGACGAGCGCACTCTTGGCTATCCTTCTCTCCCCTCTCGTCTCTCCGTTTTCAATCCATGGAAACGCCGCCGCCGACCAGAGAACAACTCGAGAGAGACGTCGCCAGGCTCGAAGGTTTGTTGTTTATGCGATAGAGGGAGAGAGAGATTGGAGTGGAGGGAAGAAGAACAGATGCGATTGGAAAGACGAAAGAAACGACTCAACCTTGACACTCTCTCTTCCCAGCACCCCCACTTTCAACAGCCGAAGCCGCGCGCGAAACAGAACAGCGACAACAACAAGGCGCCACAGCAGAAGAAGCAGAAGGACAGGCCCCGGGGACTCCAGGAGGCGCTGCGGAAGAAGGGGAAGAGGAAGGGGACGAAGAAGACGACGAAGAAGACGACGAAGACGAAGACGACGACGACGTCCTTGAGTCTGACGACGACGACGAAAACACGACCGAGGCCGAGAAGCTCCGCCGCCAGGCCAACAGGGAGGCCGACGTCAAGCTCGCCCAGAGGCTGCTGGGGGACCTCCGCGAGGAGGTCGCCTCGCTGGAGACGGACGAGTGGGAGCACGAGAAGCCACGGTTTGGTTAAAATTTGAGTTGAGAGTGCCTTTTTTCCCTCTCTCCCTCTTCTGCTTCTCTCTCACGACCAAAAAAAGGAGATGGAGAGGCGAGAAGCGGCCTCGCGCCGAAGCGGCCTTCATGTTGGCAGCAGTGACGACTCATCCGTCGAAGAGATCGAGAGGGACGCGGCAGAAGCAACCGACCTCGACGACTTCCTTCTGCTCCTCGACGACGACGGCAGCGGCGACGACAGCGGCCACAACGGCCTCTCTTCCGTCGACCCGCGCTCCCTCGCGCTCTTCGCCGACGTGGCCACCCCGGAAGCCCCTGCTGTGGCCTCAAACGAAGAAGAAGAAGGCAAAGATGAAGAAGGAGAAGCCAGCAGCGATCCCTCCTCGGACTCCTACCGCGGCCCAGGGGCGATCGCCGCGGCCTCGACCTTCGCTGAGGGCTGCCTGTGGCTGCTCCGCGCCTTCGCGAAGACCGAGGAGCTCTCGGCCAGGTGCCGCGCCGTGGCCACGGCCGTGATCGAAAGGGTGAACCCGGCGGACTACACGGCGTGGAAGCTGCGGTGGGAGTGCTCCAGGGCGCTCTCCTCGAGCTCTTCGAGCCGCCCTTCTTCGTCTTCTCCTTCGGCCCCGGCTTCCTCCCCCTCCTCTCCGCCGCCGCCGCCGCCGTCCTTCCTCGCCGAGGAGGCGCGGCTCTGCGCCCTGGTTGCCGCCCGCTCCGGTTTCAAGAACTACCAGCTCTGGAACCACAGGGCCAAGATCATCGCCGAGGCGGTGGGGGAGGGAGGAGGAGGAGCTGGAGGAGGAAGCGACGGGACCAGCAAGGCGGCAGCGATCAAACGCGTCGCCGAGGGCGAGCTCTCCTTCGCCTCCGCGGCCCTCGCCGCCGACGCCAAGAACTACCACGCCTGGTCCCACCGCTGCCTCGTCGCCGGGCTAGTTCGCTCCGTGCCCCTCTGGGAGAGCGAGAGGGAGGTCGCGGGAGGGGCGATAGAGGAGGACCCCGGGAGCGGCAGCGCGTGGGCGCACCGGGCCGCGGCCGTCGGCGCGCTCTTCGAGCTGCTCTTTCTCTCCTCTCCCTCTCCTTCCTCCGCCTCCCCTGTCGCTGCTTCCTCCTCCTCCGGGGAGACGGAGGCGATGCTCGAGGAGGAGTTTGCCCTCGCGTTTAGGCATGCGAGGGAGAGGCCGCACGGCGCGGGGCCCGCGTGGGCGCACGCGAGGGCAGTGGCGGGATGGAAGGAGGCGGCGGCGGTGGCGGGCGCCCCGTCGAGGCCGCGCCACCTCCCGCTGCCGCTGGCCTCCGACCCCCGCTACGCCTCCCTCGCCGCCGGGGTCCTTGAGAAACACCCCGGGTGCGTCCCAGCGCTGCTGCTGCTGCACGACGCGCACGCGCTGAGGGCGCTGTGGGCCGCGGCCGCGGCGAGCGAGGGAGGAGGAGGAGAGGAAGCAGCGGCGGCGGCCGCTGCCGCGGCGGCGGAGGGAGCTTCCTCGGCGGAGGCGGCGGCGTGCCGGGCGAGGCTCGCCGAGGCCGACCCGACCCGCCGAGGGCTGTGGTCCTCTATTGGTCCTCTATCGTTGTGAACCTGTTCAAATGGGTATTTTCAAGGACTCGCGGTGTTATCTTTCAGGGGTGGGGGGAGGCTGAGAAGCGGAGGATGCTTCCCTCCCGAAAGAAATGAAAGAGGTTGACTTTTTCACTGCCAAAACAATTTTCCGTCACAAAAATCGGTTTTGAAAAAAAAAAAGGAATGCTCTCGCCGGCATCGGCCTGTCGAAGCGCGCGCTCCTCTCCCTTCTCCCCCCCGAGTCCTTTGATTCCGATCCCCTGCCCGACATGAGCCTACCTCTCGTCAAGACGCTCTGCGCCGCTGCCGCGGCCCGAAGGAGCCCGGCGTCCTCGTCCTGGGGCCGCGGCGCTGCTGCCGCCCTGGCGGCATCGCCGTCGACCCCGACGACGCTCGCCCTCCCGCTGGGCAGCAACGACCACCTCCCTCGAGTCCTCCGCCACCTCGGCGGCCGCCGCTGCTTCTCCCAAGACCGCGGACTCCCGCTGCGCAGGACCACCACCAACGACATCGTCGGAGGGCGAAGCACGATCGGGGTCTTCACGCCCATCACCGCCTCTCTTTGGATCGAGAGGCTGCGGAGGGAGGAAGGGGCGACGCTGCCGCCGAAGCCGGCCGAGGGGCCGCTGCCGCCGTCGGCCTCGGCCGTCGTGAAGTTGTACAACTTCACGACGGACGCGCAGCTGAGGGAGCTGTATCGCAATCCGTGAGTAATGACTTCTTTTAGGAGGAAGTTGAGGGGAGAGAGAGGTTTGCTTCTTTTCCTCCCCCCTCACGCTCACCTCGAAAGAGAACTATTACAAAAAAACGCCTAAAAACAAAGCTGGAACGGAGTCCGCATCGGCCGCATCCTCGAGGACCTCGACTCCCTCGCCGGCTCCATCGCCCTGAACCACTTCGACGGCTCCTCCTGCGGCTCGTGCGGCGGCAGGAGCGGCGGCGAAGAAGACGAAAAAAAAGACGAGGGGCAGCGCCGGAGGCCTCCTGTGCTTGTCACCGCCTCGGTCGACGCGATCGAGCTCCGGTCCCCGCTGTCCGTCGACGAGGACGTCGAGGCCCGCGGGCAGGTGGTTTACACGGGCACGTCGAGCATGGACATCCGCCTGGAGCTGCATCACGCTTCGAAAACCCAAAAGGAAGGAAGAGAGGGAGAGTCCTCTTCAACCTCCCCGGCGCTCGTCGCGCACTTCACCTTTGCGTGCCGCGACGAGGACAACCACCCGCTGGCCATCCCGCAGCTGGCCCCCGAGACGGAGCTCGAGAGGGAGCGCTTCGCCGAGAGGGCAGCGCAGGCGGAGGAGCGGCGGCTGCGGCGGCGGCGGGCCAAGGCGGCCTCGGCCGTCGCGGAGGCCTCGTCGGCGCCGTCGAGCTCGATGCCGATGCCTCAGGCGCCTTTGCCTGTGGGGATCAGGAGCAGCAGCGAAACCCTCGAAGCGCGAATCGAGGCCGCCGCCGACCTCCTCATCCGCGAGGCGGCCGCGGCCGCGGACATGCCCGCCCTCGCCTCCGGCGACGCCATCTTCTCCAAGCTGACCGCCACGGGCAACACCTTCCTGTGCCAGCCGCAGCAGCGCAACATCACGGGCAGGGTCTTCGGCGGCTTCCTGATGCGCCGGGCCTTCGAGCTCGCCTTCGCGAGCTGTTACGTCCATTGCGGGTTCCGGCCCAAGTTCGCGGCGCTGGAGAGGGTCGAGTTCATGGCGCCCGTCGCCGTCGGGGACCTCCTGCGGCTGCGAGGGAAGGTGCTCCACGTCTCTTCTTCTTCGTCTTCTTCGGCCACGAAGACCGCGTCGGCATCGGTCCGGATCAGGGTCCGGGCCGACGTGGTGAAGCCCGAGCAAGCGGCCTCCGAGATCTCGAATACTTTCGTTTTCGCCTTTGAGGTGCCCCTCCGAGGAGGAGAAAACGGAGAAGAGGGAGCTTTGAGCGTGAAGCGGGTGCTGCCGGAGACGAGGGACGAGGCTTTGGCTGCCGCGGCGTACGAAGTGGTCGCCGCGGGAGAGGACAGTTAGGGGAGGGGTCGAGAGAGAGGAGAGAGTTGCAAAAAACAAAACAAAAAACTTGCGGGGAAAAAACGCACAACACTTGGTTTCGACTCTCGGAGTTCCTCTCTTTTCGCTATACGGAATCGCTCACATCTCTAAGGATGGCTGCTGTCCCTCTCCAGCCGCGGCGCAGGCCCGGAGAGATGCTCGCCTGAGAAAGAGTTGGAACGACTTTCGATTGACAGCCAAGCCGAAAGCTAGCCAAACAAAAAATGCTCCATCGGCTTGTTTTTCCGCTGCGGTCTCTGCGCCAAGGGAGCAGCTTTTCTGAGCTCAAGACGTCCCTCAGGCACGGCATCGAGTTCTATCACACCAGAGTATCATTTCTGTCGGTGTCCAGTTGGAGCCGGTCCAGCGGCTTTCATTCGGAGTCCATGGCGACGTCGCTGGTGGCGGCGGCCAACGTCGACGTTGCCGCCGCGGCGACCGCCGCTTCTTCTCCTGCTTCCGCCTCCGACACCCTCTCCGTCGGCGCCTGCGTCGCGGCCTTCCGCGGCCGGGGGCACCTCCTCGCGCGCTTGGACCCGCTCAACAGGGGCGCTGACGGCTCCGGTGGGAGAGGGGTCTGGCTCGGAGAGGAGCAGGGAGGAGGAGCGTCTTCCGGCGCGTGCTCGCGGTCGAGGGCCTGGGAGGACGAGAGGCTCTCGAGGCTGCTCGCCGCTGTCGACGGCGAGGCCGACGACGAAAAGCTCTCCGAGGCTGCGTGCGACGCGCTGGGCCTGAGCGCGAGCGCCGCGAGCGCGACCTTCGACCTCGGCGCGCCCCTCCCTCCCCCCGACTCGGGCGACGGCAAAGAAGAGGCGACCCGCTTTTCTCCCCTCGTCGGCGGGCCCCCGTTCAACCGCCGGCACTGGCGCCTCGCCCCGCTGGTGCGCTCGCTCGCTGCCTCCTACTGCGGCACGCTGGCCCTCGAAACGGATCACCTGTCACCCGAAAGAGCGGCCTGGCTCATCCGCGAGAGGGAGCGCCTCCCAGCCAGGCCGCCGCGCCAGGAGCGGCGGCGGACGCTGCGCATGCTCTCCAGGGCCGCGGCCTTCGAGTCCTTCCTGGCCGCCCGCTTCCCCAGCTCGAAGCGCTTCGGGCTCGAGGGGCTCGACGCGCTGGCCCCCGGCCTGCTCGCCGCGGCGGACGAGCTCTCCCTGCTCGGCGTGAAGAGGCTCAACGTCGGGACCCCGCACCGCGGCAGGCTCTCGCTGCTCGCCGCGGTCCTGCGCACTCCCGCGGGGCAGATCTTCGCCGAGATGGAGGCGGCTCAGTCCGAGTGGCACGTCGGGGACGTCAAGTACCACCTGGGTAAAGGAGCGACGCTGGAGTTTGACGGCGAGGACGACGATGACAACGAAGACGACGACGGCGGCGGTGGGGAGGCGGCGCGAACGAGGTCGCTCCACGTCTCCGTCGCACCCAACCCCTCCCACCTCGAGGCCGTGGGGCCCGTCGTGCTGGGCATGGTCAGGGCCCAGCAGGCCTCTTTTCCGGGCGGGACCTCCGCGGTCGCGCCCCTGCTCGTCCACGGGGACGCCGCGTTCGCGGGCCTCGGCGTCGTCTTCGAGACGCTGCAGATGGCCGACGTGCCCGGGTTCGGCGTCGGCGGCACGGTCCACGTTGTCGCCAACAACCAGTGCGGGTTCACGACGAGCCCCGGATCGGCGAGGACGAGCCCGCACCCGACGGCGGCGGCAGTCGCGGCCGGTGCGGCGGTCCTGCACGCCAACGCCGACGACCCGGATGCCGTCGTCGCCGGCGCGAGGCTCGCGGCGCGCTGGCGGTCGCGCTTCAGCGCCGACGCGGCGCTCGACGTCGTGGGCTACCGCAGGCACGGGCACAACGAGCTCGACGACCCCACGAGCGCAGCGCCGCTGACAACGCGGGCGATTGCGGCACAGGAGCCCGTTTTGAAAAAGTACGCGCACGCTCTAGAGCGCGACGGCGACGTCTCCGCGGGCGAGGCAGCCGCGTGGCTCTCGGCCGCAAACTCCGAGCTCGAGGCCGAGTTTGCTGCGTTCAAGCGCGGGGACTACGCGCAGAGCGCCGACGACTGGCTGCGCGGGTCCTGGCAGGGCGACGCTCTCGCGGCCCTGGCCTCGTCGACGCCGCCGCCGCCGCTGGCCGGCGAGGGCGCGGGCCAGAAGCTCAAGCAGCGGTCGGAGCCGACGGGCTTACCCATCGAGACGCTGCGGTGGGTCGGCCGGGCGATGACGACGCCGCCGCGCGGGTTCGCGCCGACGCCGCAGGCCGCGGCGGCGCTCGAGGCGCGGAGGGCCTGCTTCGAGCATTGTGAAGACGACGACGCGCGCGTCGACTTCGCGACGGCGGAGGCGCTGGCCTTTGGGAGCCTGGCTCTGAAGAGGAGGAGGCACGGGGGGAAGAAGGGCGGCGGCGCCGTCTCTGGCGGGAGCCGCGCCTCCCGGAACAACGGCAACGGCAACTCTTCCGCCGCAGCAGCAGCGGGCCTCAACGTCGGCTCCTACGCCATCCGCCTCTCGGGACAGGACGTCGAGCGCGGGACCTTCAACCAGCGCCACGCCGTGCTCAGGGACGCGCGGACGGGGCGGCGCTGCGTACTGCTCGACGAGATGGAGGAGCAGTGGGAGGAGGTCGCCGGCGGCGGCAGCAAGACGGCGCAAGGAGCGAACCCGTCTCTTCCTCCTGCTCTCCTTCGCGCGGTCAAGCGTCCCGGGGTGCGCCCAGCGCCCAGGAGGGGCGCTCAGGAGCGCGTCGAGGTCTGGAACTCGCCGCTGAACGAGGGCGCGACGCTCGCGTTTGAGTATGGCTTCTCGCTCGGCGCGGCCGGCAGGGCCTTGGTGCTGTGGGAGGCGCAGTTTGGCGATTTTGCGAACAACGCGCAGGCCGTTGTGGACCTGTTCGTCGCCGCCGCAGAGGAGCGGTGGAACCAGCAGAGTGGGCTGGTGCTCTTGCTGCCTCACGGTAAGGAGAGAAGAAGTGAGGGAGAAACAGAAAGTGTATGTATTTTGATCGGCCCAAACCCTTAACTTGCTTAACCCTTGAGCTTTGTCTCTTTCGTCCCTCTTCAAAAAAAACTCTCATCTTCGACCCCCCCCCCCTCCCGTCCAGGCTTCGACGGCCAGGGGCCCGACCACTCGAGCGCGCGCATCGAGCGCTTCCTCCAGCTCTGCAACGACGACGGCGACGCGCTGCCCGGGGAGTCAGCGAGGGAGCGAGCCGAGGTCGCCGCGGCGTTTGCGGCGCTCTCCCCGTCGCCGTCGAGGAGCGGGCCCCACAGCGGCGGCGGCATCGACCGAAAGCGCGCCTCGCAGCTGCTCGAGAGCCTGGGCATGCCCGGGGACGCCGGCGCCGAGCTGCTCTTCGAGGCCGTCGGAGGAGCGGGAGGAGGGGGACCCGGGGGACCCGGGGGGCCAGGGAGGGGAGCGGACCCGCTCCTCCTCGACGAGGCGTCGTGGTCGGCCGCGATGCGCCGCTACCTCCGCAGGCACGCTGAGGCGCGGGCCAACCTCTTCGTCGTCGCGCCCACGACCCCGGCCCAGCTCTTCCACGTGCTGAGGCGCCAGCTCAACAGGCCGTTCGCCAAGCCCCTGGTCGTGGCCGCGCCCAAGAGGCTCCACGTGCACGGCCCCGCGACGTCGGCACTGTCCGACCTGGGGGCCGGGTCGCGGTGGCACCGCGTCATCGCCGACGGCGACGCGCTCTCGGACAACACCAGGCACCGGTCAAGGCACCCGACGACCGGGGAGCCCTTCCTCCTTCCGGACGAGCGGGTCCGGCGCGTGCTGCTCTGCTCGGGGCAGATCTACTACGCGCTGTCGGCGGCGAGGCGGGCCCGCCGCGTCCGGGACGTCGCGCTGGTGCGGGTGGAGCAGCTGTCCCCGTTCCCCTTTGACGACGTTGCCGCAGCCGTGGCGAGGCACCCAAACGCCGAGGTCGTCTGGGCGCAGGAGGAGCCCAAGAACCAGGGCGCGTGGCGGTTTGTGCAGTCGAGGGCGAACACGGCGCTGCGGGAGCTGCTCCCGGACGGCGACGGCCCCGGCGGCCTTGGCGGCGGCGGCGCCCGCTCTTCTCCGCCGCGGACCCTGCGCTTCATCGGCAGGCCTCCCGCCGGGACGACGGCCACGGCCTCGCTGGCGATCCACCGGGAGGAGCTCCGGGAGATCATCGACGCGGCCCTGGCGACCGAGCTGAGGCCGACGGGCGCGGAGGGGCTCGAGAAGTGATTTGTTTCCTTTTCGAGGCTCCTTTTGAAACGCTTCCTTTTTCAACATCGCGGGATTCTCATCCCCGGATGCTCTCTCCGCCGTTTTCTTTACTTTCAAGTGTGTTTTTTTACGTCCAAACTGCAATACAAAGGGGAAGAATTTGTTTAAAAAAACAAGGGGAGAGACGAGTTCTCTTTCTTCACGACCGGTTGAGCGCCGCGAGCTGCGCTATCAGGTCGTCGACCCCTGCCTCGGTCGCCGCGACGGCGGGGCCCCGCGGGGCCTCCGCGGCGGGCATCGAAAATTCGACGCCGGCGGGAAGGGAGGGCGGAGGCGGCGGCGGGGGAGCGGGATCAGCGGCCGCGGCGGCGGAAGCGGCGGCGGAGGAGGCGGGCGGGTCGCCATCGCCGTCGCCGGCCACGCACTCGATCGCCCACTCGTTCTCCTCGTGCGTGGCCTCTTCCGTCCCCTCCCTCGCCGCCTCCTCGGCCTCCCTCGCGTCCCGCTCGAGCTCCTCCGCGCTGGGCCCGCGAGCCTGCGCCCACGCCTGCGCGGCAAGGCAGCTCCCGTTGGGGCACCCAGGGTTGGGCCTCAGCGTCATCGCCGGGAAGAAGTCGGTCAGCGCGGCGTACCCGAGATAGTTCGTGCCGCCGCGGCTGCTGAAACTGCCCCCGCGCCGCTCCGAGCTGCCAAACCGCAGCATCCTTTTGAGAGCTGCCTGCACCATGAGGCCTGCGACGATCCCCATGGTTGTGGGCAAGGACGCGGCGCAGACCCCCTCTCGCTTCAGCGTGCGCTCGTCGACGCCGCTGGCCACGACCAGTGGCGGCGCGCAGGCAAAGCAGGCCGTCTCGCCCGGAGCCAGGAGCTGGATGTGGCCCGAGACCGCGTCCTCAGACACCCCAGACTCGATCCAGGGCTGGCCAAGCTCGAGGCAGACCTGGTTGACGGCCATGCGGGCCTCGAAGTTGTCGACGCACGAGAGGACGAGGTCGACGCGCGATTCAGGCGCCGGCGCCCCCTCCCCTTGTTGGGCCGTCGCGGAGCTGCTTCCCTCCTCGCAGCTAGCCGCGCCGCGCCCTCTGCCTGCAACGAGCTGCAAGCTCCTCTTGAAGTCCTCGAACCCTTCGAGGCTCGTCACGTTGATCGAGTAGGCCTCGACGGCGACGTCCGGGTTGATATTATTTAATGTTTCGGCTGCGGCCCGCGTTTTGGGCAAACCCGCCTGCGAAGGGACGAAGAAGAGACGGTTCATGTTGGCGAGCTCGACGCTGTCGTAATCGTAGAGGAGCAGCCGGCCGACGCCGCAGCGGGTCAGCATCTCCGCGACGACGGCTCCCACGCCGCCGACGCCGACGACGGCGACGGTCTTTGATCGAATTGCTTCATAATTTGGAACGATGCCCATGCGCTGGAGGGCCATGAGGCGAGAGTAGGGGTTGGACGCGACGACCTCGGCCGAGAGCTTCTTCGGCGGCGCGGCGCCCGCGGCGGCGGCGACCGTCACTCTCGGGGCTGTCGTCATTTCCGCCGGCGGCGGCGGCGGTGCTGCTGCTGCTACTGCCGCTCTCGTTCCTGCCTGTCCTGCTGCGACGACGACGTTCTCGAGCTCCCTGTTCGCGGCCTCGATCTTGGCCGTCAGGGAGGCGACCTGCGCCTGGAGCCTGGCCACCGTCGCGGAGAGCTCGTCGTCGTCGGGCTGCTGCTGGTCGCGCGAGGAGGGTTCCTGTTTTTTTTTTTTTTTTTTTTGAGCTTTTGGCTTTGATCGATCGCGCCCATCAGTTTCTTTTTCTCTTTTCGCCGCTTTCGCACGGCCCCCTGCTTCGATTTCTATCACGTCCAGCCGCCAAACGTACCGTCATCGTGTTATTGACAGACAGGGATAAAATTCAAATGGCGAATCGAAGAGCCTGCCTCGGACGAACGAGAGAGAAGAAGTTGAAAGGAAAGAGAGAAAATGTTCTGAATTTCAGAAACACTTTTCCTTTTTCTTTTTCTCGTTCATCCATTGGCCGCGGCTCTTCTCTCGCCGTGGTATTTGATGTCTTCGCGCCTTTTCTTCGCGTCTGCTCTCTTCGCTCCTCTCCTCGCCACCGCGAGCGAACGCTCGGTGCACGACTGAAGTCTCCGCGCCACGCATCGCGAGTAGCAGGCCAGAGAAAGCAAGCATTACCGTCGCGGGTTCTCTGCTTCTTTTTCGAGTCCATCGGGCGTCGAAACGACAACGGTCGCCTTTTTTTTGTTTTCCATCCCCAAAACTATCTCCCTCTCAAAAATGCCGCCTCCTCCCTCGCCCCGCCAGACCCGCCCCTCCGGCGAAGTCGACGGCACCTCGCCCCCGCCTCCCCTCCCGCTCATCAAGCTCGTGACCAACTTCCTGGTGGGCATCGTCTGGGCCGCGATCTACCTGGCGCGATGGTTCGAGACCAGATTCCTTCACCCGGCCGCCGACTTCTTCCTCGACGTCGCGCTGACGAGCGCCGAGGAGGGGGCCAAGTCGCTGCTGCGGGAGGGGTTCGCGGCGCTATCGAGGGGCGTCGACGGCGCGACGGCGGCGATCCTGGCACTGCTCGTCGACCGGCGGTACTGGCGAGCTCGCAGGTCGCTGGCGGGCTCGAGGCGGCGGGCAGCGTGGGCCGACTACTGGAGGGAAGGGAGGCCCTCGACGCTCAACGCCGTCGTGGCGAGGACCGGGGCGACGAAAGGCGCGGAGGGGGGCGCTGCCGGGGACGGAGGGGCGCTCTCCCCTTCCTCCTCCTCCCCGTTTGCTCGAGTGGCAGCGACTGCCGCCGCAGCAGCAGCGGACGGGCGAGACGGGACTCGCGGGGCGCCCCGCCCCTCCCCCGAAGCCCGGGGCCCGTCTTCTTCCCTCTCCCCTCTCCTATCCGCCTCCGCCTCTCCCTCGCAGCAGCGACCGCCCCTCGATGCGACGACGCGACCGCCGCGCCTCAGCTCCAGCTCCAGGGCTTCTCCCCCTCCCGCCCCTCCGCTGAGAGGGCCCAGGCCGCGGGGGTGGGCGGGGAAGGCCGCGTCGAGGGCCGCGCACGCCGCCGCGGGCGCGCTCGTCGCGGCGCGCTCAGCGGTCGCCGGCGACGGTGGCGCTTCCGCCGTGGCGACTGCGGAAGCAGCCGCCGCTGCTGCTGCGAGGGGTGGGTCGCCAGGCCTGCGCAGCGGCATGATCCCGATCGACGCGGACGCCGCCACCGTCAGAAGAGCAGCGGCAGACGCCGCCGCCGCCACCGCAGTGGCAAACGCTTCTCGAGCAGCAGCAGCAGCGGCGGCGGCGGAGACAGCAGCAGCGGCAGGTACAAACGCCGAAGACCCCTCCCAAATGTTCTCCCGTGCCCCCTCCGGCTCCTCCCTCCGTCGCAACGGCTCTGACCTTTTCGACCGCGCCAACTGGTCTACCGACGTCGCGCGCTCGCGCGGGCTGCTCGAGGACACGAGGCTCGCCCTGGAGGAGGCGCTCTCGGCCGCGGCCGACGCGCTTCGCGCCGGCGTGCGCTGGCTGCTACTGATGCCGGGGCCGCCTCAGCCCATCGATTCTGCAGGCAGCAGCGGCGGCCTCTCGGGGCTCGGCTTCGGCGCCGGCGCGGGCGCCACCGGAGCGGGCACGGGCGCCGGGGGGGCGGGGGGCGCGAACCACCACGCGCTCCACTTCCACAACGTCGCGTTCCCCCCGCCGTCCCAGCCCGCCGCCCCTCGCCCCTCCGCCCCCGCCGCCGCCGCACCCGCCGCCGCCGCCGCCGCACCCGCCGCCGCCGCCCCCTCCTCCGCCTCCCTCCTCGCGACCCACCCTGGCACCACCCCCGGGGGCGCCACGCGCTGGGAGGAGCTCGCGCGCGACCGCCCGCGCGGCGCGCGCGTCCTGCGCCGCTCCAGCTCCGCGTCGCAGGCCGCGGAGCTCCTCTCCGAGGTCCGCACCGCGGGCGACGTCGTCGTCGCGGCCGGGTACCCGCTCGAGGAGCACACCGTCACGACGAGCGACGGCTACGTGCTGACCATGCAGCGCATCCCCCGCAGGGGCGCGCGCGACGTGGCCCTCTTCGTGCACGGCATCATGGACACGTCGATGGGCTGGGTCGGCAACGGCGTGACGGGCTCGCACGCGTTCGCCGCGTTCGACGCCGGCTCGGACGTCTGGCTCGCCAACTCGCGGGCCAACCCGCCCTGCGCGCACGTCGACTGCCCGCGGATGGACCCGCGGGGGCTGAGGTACTGGCGGTACACGGTCAACGAGATGGCGATGGAGGACGTGGCGGCGCAGGTGGATCACGTGCACGTCGTGAAGACGCAGGAGCTGCGGCCCGCGGCCTGGTGGAGCGGCGCCGGCGCCGGCGGGGGCGCTGGCGCGAGCGGCGACGCCGTGGGCGGCCCCAGCGGCGGGGAGGGAGAGCCCCGCCAGCGCGCGGCCAGCGAGCAGCCCGCCAGCGCCTCGCCCCCTCCGAGCCGCCCGCCGGCCTCCGTGCTGGAGCGCGGCTTCGCGCGCGTCGC
>Ga0315284_10005403_pt1 | contig 18129 bp, 13 predicted proteins | sample YL17G09_16_MG_FD_203696 | JGI IMG/M metagenome (GOLD analysis project Ga0315284, IMG submission 203696) | Sediment microbial communities from Yellowstone Lake, YNP, Wyoming, USA - YL17G09_16 | ecosystem: Environmental > Aquatic > Freshwater > Lake > Sediment | place: USA: Wyoming | collected...
ATCCTTTACGGCCCGGTGCGCTCGCGCCGGCTCGGGCTCTCCCTGGGCATCAACCTGCTGCCGCCGGGGGAGAAGCTCTGCAACTTCGACTGCGTGTACTGCCAGTACGGCTGGACCGACGCGGCGCTGCTCGAGCGCGCCGGCGAGCCGGCGTTCCCCTCGGTGGACGAGGTGCTCGCGGCGCTGGATGCCGCGCTCCCCGAGTGCGACGCGCCGCCGGCCTACCTCACCTTCTCGGGCAACGGCGAGCCGACGCTGCACCCGCGCTTCGGCGAGATCGTCGATGGGGTGACCGCGATCCGCGACCGGATGCTGCCCGCCGCCCGCACGGCGATCCTCTCGAACAGCACGCGCGCCGGCGAGCCGGCCGTGCGCGACGCGCTGCGGCGGCTGGACGTGCGCATCATGAAGCTCGACGCCGGCACCGCCGAGCTCTTCGGGCGCTACAACCGGCCGGCGGCCGGGATCGCCTTCGCGCGCGTCGTCGAGGGGCTCCGCGAGCTCGGCGGCGTGACGCTGCAGTCGCTGTTCACGGGTGGCCCGGGCGGCAACGGCGACCGACGCAGCGTGGAGGACTGGCTCGCGCAGGTGAAGGGCATCGCGCCGCTCGCCGTCCAGATCTACACGCTGGCGCGCGGCTATCCCTCGGAGCGCATCGCGCCGCTGGGGCGCGAGCGGCTGGAGGAGATCCGGGCGCAGGCGGCGGCGGAGGGGATCGCGGCTGAGGTCTTCTGAGGGCGGCGCCGCCCTGCGGAGGGGCCCATGGGTGATTTCAACGTCTACGCCGACGGGGTGCGCGCCCGGACCTACGCGCAGCTCGAGTTCCCGGGGACCTACTACCTCGCGTATCGCGACCTGCCCGAGATCCTTGCCGCCCACGCGCGGGGGCGCGCCGCGCTCGACTTCGGCTGCGGCGCCGGGCGCTCGACGCGCTTCCTGCGCCGGCTCGGCTTCGTGGTGACCGGCGTGGACATCTCCGAAGCGATGATCGCGCAGGCGCGCGAGCTGGACCCGGAGGGGGACTACCGGCTGGTCGCCGGCGCGGACTTCACCGGCCTGCCGGCGCACGCCTACGACGTGGTGCTCTCCGTCTTCACCTTCGACAACATCCCGACGCGGGCAGCGAAGCTGGAGCTGTTCGGCGCGCTGGCCGCGCTCCTGAACCGTGACGGGCGGATCGTGAGCCTGGTCTCCTCTCCGGAGATCTACCTGCACGAGTGGGCGTCGTTCTCGACCAAGGACTACCCGGAGAACGCGCGCGCCGGCTGCGGCGACGAGGTGCGCATCGTCATCACCGACACCGCCGACCCGCGCCCGGTGGTGGACATCGCCTGGCCGGATGCCGACTACCGCGAGGTCTACCGGCAGGCCGGGCTGGAGGTGGTCGAGGTCTACCGGCCGCTAGGCAAGGAGGGTGAGCCCGTGCGCTGGGTGAACGAGACGCGCATCGCGCCGTGGGTGGTGTACGTGCTGAGGGCCGCGGGCGACTCTAAGCGTTGAGCAACCCCGCCGCGCGGGCTCGCGGCGCGGCCTCTCAGAACACCAGCTTCAAGATCTGCCTGACCAGCTCGTCCGCCGGGTATATGAGCAAGAGCAACGGCAAGAACGGCGCCAGCGCCGCGGCGAGGAAGCCCAACGCGTCCCCTCGGTCGAAGGGGACCATGCCCATCTCGCGGACGACCGCGTAGCTGTTGGCGAGGTCGGCCAGCGACTGGATGTCGGCGGTGCCGAGCAGCGGTTCGCTGGGCGGCTTGCCGCCCTCGATCCACCGCTCCTCGAACTGGCTCGTGTACTTCTCGCCCAGGATCCCGTAAGTGAGGACGCCGAGCCGCCTGCAGGCGAACATCTGCGGGGCGAAAGCCGCCAGCGGCCCGAGGAAGAGGACCATGACGATGAGCGCGTACCCGGCGATGGCGGGGTAGAAGGCGGAGAGCGGGACGCCCGCGTACATCACGGCCCCTGCGATCTGGCTCGCCAGCTGGATCGAGAGGGTCAAGACGAAAGCCACGAATCCCTTCTGGCCGAGAGCCAGGATGCGAAGTCCGCCGGCGCGGTCGGGATGGCTCGCGCTGAGGTCCAGGCGCAGCCGAGAAAGGTTCCACAGGAACCACACCCAGAGGCCGTAGCGCCACAGCCAGCGCAGCAGGAGGAAGCGGTAGAGCGAGAGGCTCACGAGCCGGTACCAGTGGCCCGCGGCCGTGTAGCCGCCGTCCGCCGGCGACAGCATCCAATGGGACTGGCCGGCGGGCACGAGCATCCCCGACATCCCCGTCAGCAGCACGGTCAGCGCGACCAGCAGGATCTCCGGGATGAGGGAGTCGCTGAGGCGGTCGATCCTCGCCACCAGCGACTCGTAGCGGCCCGCGTCCGCTTGCCGCACGAGCCCCGAGCTGCGGAAGTACTCCACGATGTTGACGACGGCGCGTTCCGCCAGTGGCTCGATGCCGATCAGGAGCGGGAGGCACACCAGGAAGCGGATCAGCGCACTGACGTCGCCGAGGAAGGGCACCGCCCGGGCCGGGCCGTAGGCGGTGCCCTCGATGAAGGAGAGAACGGCCAGGGGGAGGAAGGCGAGGAGGAGGGCCCCCGCGATCCGGGTCGCCAGGTTGGGGGCGCTCGCATCCGCCCAGCCGGTGAGCCGGAACAGGCGATTGAACAGGCCGCTCCAGAAGAGGCTGAACTGGCGCTTCCCTTCCTCGAGCTTCTCGGGCTTCATCCGTCCCTCCCGCCGCGCCGTCGCTGGGCGCCCCGGGGATCGGCGCCCTGGGCTATGGGGAGCAGTCCGGGGCCCGCGGAGCCGCCGCCGGCGATCAGAAGTACCAGCTCAGATTCAGCGCGACGGGCACGTCCATGCCGTCGTCGAAGATATCCTGGCCGATCGAGAGGTAGTTGACGCTGGCGGCGAGCCCGGCCGCGAAGTGCCTGGCGATCCGGAACTCGTAGCCGGCCCCGAAGACCAGGCCGAGCCCCGATTCGTCGGTCGCGTCTCCGTGCTCCTGCTCGATCTCGCCCTCGACCTCGACGAGGGGGACGATCGCGTACCGGCCCCAGCCCAGGCCCACGCCGCCGCGCAGGAAGATGCCGCCGGTGGCGTTCTGCGGGTTGCCCGGATAGAAGGTGGCGGCGAGGGTCACGTTCTGCAGGCTGAAGCGTTCCTTCTCGTTGACGTCGCCGCGCTCGTAGAACCAGCCCTCGTAATTGACGCCGAGCATCCAGTGGCGCGCCACCATGCGCCCCACCCGGATCTGGGGCGAGGCGCCACGCTGCTGGTCGCCGGGGTCCCCGCGCTCGGGATTGAATGGCTGCGCGGGGCCGACATCGAACTGCCCTGGGCCGCCGCCGTAGCCGACGCCGACCAACCAGCCGGGGCGGGTGTGGTCCTTGAAGGCACAGGCCGGCGGCGCCCACAGAGTGGCCGCAAGCGACAGAAGCCCGACGACGATCCCGAGTCTGCGCATAGAGCCTCCGCGGACCGGCGGGCGCCTATCGCCCGCGGGCCGGGGTCCGGCCGGGACCTTACCCCAGCGCCCGCCCCCGTCCAAGCCGAAATCGGCCGGGGGTTGCCAAGTCTCCGGCGCAGCTTCCCCCTCGCCCTTTTCGCTTTACCCCGCAGGCCCCTGTCGGCTAGCCTGCGTCGTCAAGTTCGGGCGGACCCACCGGACGGAGGGATGACCCAGTGCCCCATGGATCCCGCAGCGTCTCCGCGACGCGGCCGATCGGGATGAGCAGAGGAAGTCGGCCGGCCGGCCTCGGTGGATTCGCGCCGGGCCTCGTCCTGCTCCTGGCTCTGCTCGCGGCCTTGGCTGGCCCCGCTCTCGCCCAGACGCACCATCACCCGGTGAACCTGTCCTTGTTCTACCCGGTGAGCACCAACCGGACCCCGGACGTTTCCACGAACTTCCGCCTCAACCTCCTCTACGGCCGGCTGGCCGCCGTGCGGGGATTGGACCTGAACGCCGGCGTGTCGGTCCTCGACCAGGAGCTGCGTGGCGTGCAGCTCACCGGGATCTACTCCCATCTGAAGGGCGACTTCCGGGGTTTACAGCTCACCGGCGGCGGCAACTTCACCCAGGGCGGCGGACGGGGGATCCAGGTCGCCGGCCTCTTCAACTACGACCGGGGAGAGATCGCCGGTGTGCAGTGGGCCGGGCTCTTCAACTACGCCGAAGCCGGATTCCACGGCGTGCAGGTGGCTTCCGTCCTCAGCATGAGTGACGGGCCGAGCGGCTTCCTGCAGCTGTCGAGCATCGCCAACACCAGCGGCGCGGCGTTCCGCGGAGCCCAGCTCTCCGGCTTCTTCAATTACGCCGGCCACGAGGTCGCGGGCCTGCAGCTCTCCGCGCTCAACTACGCCGGGACCGTGTCCGGAGCTCAGCTCGGCCTGGTGAACCTGGCGAACCGGGCGGACGGCGTGCAGGTCGGGCTGGTCAACGTCACCGAGCAGCAGGATGGCGTGCCCGTGGGAGCCGTGAATGTCGCCGACAACGGCACGGCCGACTGGGTGTCGTTCGCCAGCAGTCTCATGGGGATCAACAGCGGGGTGCGCACCAGCGTCAGCGGCTTCTACTCGATGTTCACGCTGGGGGGCTGGGACTTCCAGGGGACCCGCCATGAGGCCGTGTCGCTGACCTGGAACTACGGCCGCGCGTTTCCCCTCGGGCGGCAACTCGATCTCGACGCCGACCTCGGGTTCGTCCACATCATGCCGGTGAAGAGCGACGATCCGGCGGAGAACGACCGGCTGCACTACGCGCTGCAGGCGCGCGCGCTGCTCGAACGGAGGGTGTCGCCCAAGGTGTCGATCTTCGGCGGCGCCGGGGTCGGCGTGGTCTTCTCCGAGTACTCGTCCCGCGCCACCTCCGAGGTGGAGCCGCTGTTCGTCGCCGGCGTTTCGGCATTCTGACGCGGAGAGGCCGCCGATGCGTCACTGGATCCTGGAGTCGCGCGTGAGACAAGCCATCGCCGCCCTGCTCGGGCTCGCCCTCCTCTGCGGGCCGGGGCTCGTCCTGGCCGCCGAGGAAGGCGCTGTGTCCGTCGCCCCGGACAGCCTGAGCGGCGGCAAGAACTTCTGGCGCGCCAGCGGGGAGATCTTCGCCACCAACCTGCTGATCTGGAGCTACGACCGCTACATCCGCGAGAACGGGACCAATCCCGGCTTCCGCATCGGCTTCGACTCGTGGGCCGAGAACCTCAAGAACGGTTTCGAGTGGGACGACAATTCCTTCAGCACGAACCAGTTCGCGCACCCCTACCACGGCAGCATCTACTTCAACGCGGCGCGGGATAACGGATACGACTACTGGGAGTCGATCCCGTTCACCTTCGGCGGCAGCTTCATGTGGGAGTACTTCGGCGAGGTGCATCACGCGTCGATGAACGACTGGATCGCCACCAGCGTCGGCGGCGTCGCCCTCGGGGAAGTGCTCTATCGGTTCTCGGATCTGATCCTCGACAACACCGCCACCGGCGGCGGACGGCGCTGGCGGGAAATCGCCGGCCTCGTCGTCAACCCGGGGCGCGGGGTCAACCGCTTGCTCACCGGCGAGGCTTTCCGCGTCGGGCCCAACCCGCCGGGCAAACACCCCGGCTACCTGGGCTCGTCCGTGCGCTTCGGGTTACGCAGCATCTCGGAGAACCACATCGGGGTGGCCGACACCACCGGGATGTTCGCCGATCTGGCCTTCAATTACGGCGATCCCTTCTCCGGCCGGGCGACCGATCCGTTCGACTATTTCACCTTCGGGCTCGAGCTGGACGCGCAGGAGAAGTCGGCGCTAGCCCGCGCCAACGCCGTGGGGCTGCTCTACGGCGGGGACGTGCGCAAGACCGATGAGACGCAGCACTACCTCGGGGCGTTCCAGTACTACGACTACTTCAACAACCGTGCCTTCGAGTTCGGCGGGCAGAGCGTGGGGGCGGGACTCCTCTCCAAGTTCGACCCCGGCCGGGGCATGGAGTTCCGCACCTCGCTGCACGCCACCGCCCTGCTGGTGGGCGGCACCTCGACCGACTACGCCGCCTTCTCCGGCCGCGAGTACGATTACGGGCCGGGCGTCGGCTTCCGCCTGGGCGCCGGATTCCGGCGCTCCGGCTGGGACGTCCTCAGCGTCGGGACGCAGCAGTTCTGGATCTACCCGCTCAACGGCAACGCCGGGCATCACGTCGTGAGCATGACCGCGGTGCGCGCCCAGATCCCCATCCGGCCCGAGATCGCCGCCGGCTTCGACTACACGCTCTACCTCGCGGACCGTTACTACCGGGACTATCCGGACGTCCACGCCCGCTACCCCATCCTCCGGGGATTCGTAGCGTTCAAGCTGGACTGAGCGCGGGGCGGCTCCGGCGGGAAGTCCTCCGCCACCCGCCGTGAGAAGACGACCCAGGGCAGCATCAGGCAATAGCCCGCCGCCAGCCAGGCGTAGTCTCGCCCGGTGGCCCTGACCACGTCGCGCATGTGCTGCAGCCCCGCGATCAACTGCCGGACCTCGCCATCGCTGCCCAGGGCCGGATAGCCGGCCAGCTCGCGCACCGACTGCGCAAGAGTCTCCGTCGCCAGCAGGCTCGCCCCCACGAGGACGATCTGACAGACGGCCGTCATCAGGAAGCCCTTGCGGAAGAAGCTGCTGCGCTTGGCGAACAGCACCACGAGCAGGAGGGGGACCGCGCCGAGGAAGATCGCCGCGGCGGTCGCGAGGATCGGCGCGGCAAGGGCGAACAGCACCGGCAAGAAGACCAGCCCGGAGAGTTCCCCACCTCGCTCCACCTCGCGCCAGATGCCGGCGCGATCGAGGAAGGCCCCGATCTCGCCCCAGAGCCGCAGGAGCTTTCCGGAGACGAGTGCGGCGCCGCCGGCCAGGCCGAGCATCACCGGCCCGAAGATCCACAGCCATCCACTGCCCGACGACGGTGGGGCGGCCGGATCGGGGTCCGCGGGCCGCGCGCCGGGCACCAGCCAACGCGCCGCCACTAGCAGGATGGCGCCCGCCAGAAAGATGACGCCGACCAGGATAACGGATCGGCTGAGGGCCGCGACCCAAGAGGACGTGCCTTCTTGCACGAGGGACGACGACGGCATGAGCGCCGGGCCGAGAGCGCCCAGGGCCAGCGAGAAGAACGCGAACCGGGTCAGTCCGAGCAGCAGTCGCAACAGGAACTCGGCGGCGAGCCGGACGTAGGACATGGGCCGCCCGGGCGTGGGGGGACGGCGCGACTCCGTGGCGCGCCTGAGATGCTCCGTCGCCGGGGCGCTGGAGCGTAGCACGCGGGCGGACCGGTTACGAGGCGCGGCGGCGTCCCTCGTCGGCCCCCGCCTCCTGTCAAGCCATTTGAGATGTAACCCGGTCGGAGCGGTCCCGGCGGTTGGCCAGGACGGCGATGCGCTCGAGTTTCTGCTCGATGGTGTGGGCAAGCACGAAGGGGTCGGTGGCGGCGCGGAGTCGGAGCAGCTTGGCCACCGCTGCCTGGTCGATGCCCGGGCCAGCCCGCAGCCGGTCGAGCGGGGTCTGCGGGACGTCGTAGACCCGCTTGACTCGGGAGCCGATGCGCTCTTTGCGCCGCAGCTTCACCGAGGGCTGGAAGAGATTCATCATGCGTGGCAGCTCGTGGCGGTAGAGGTCGTTGAGCAAGCCCACGGCGGCGGGGCTGTCGTAGCGGTCCCAGCCGATCAGGCGGCGGACATGGGTCCAGTTCTTCTGCTCGATGTGGGCGTTGTCGTCCTTCTTGTAGGGCCGGCCGCGGGTGAACTGGATCTGCTGGGTGCGGCAATAGCGGACCAGGTGGGCGTTGAGGAACTCGCTGCCGTTGTCGGAGTCGATGCCCTGGAGGCGGAAGGGCAGGGACTGGCGCATGTCCTCGAGGGCGGCAACGATCCCCGTCTGGCCCTTGCCGAGCACGGCCCGGGTCTCGGTCCAGGGGGTGTGAATGTCGGTGAGATTGAAGGAGTGGGCGAACTCGCCGTCGGCACAGGCGCCCGAGTGGGAGACCAGGTCGATCTGGCGCGGGCTGATGGTCCGCAGCTGACGCTCGATCTCCGCGGTCAGCGTCAGACGCTTCCGCAGCCACGGCAGCCACAGCGGCAGCAGGGCCCTCAGGCGGACCGACCAGGGGTAGCCGGCAGCTTCCCAGACCTGGGCCAGCGCCTGGATGGCCAGTCGGCCGTAGCTCGGGCCCCGGGAGCGGCGCGGCCGGGGCCGGACCTCGGGGCGCGGCCCGTTGAGCAGCCGGATAGCGTGCTTCCGGTGGTAACCACGGACGTGACAGAGCTCGTCGAGGATGGCCCCCTTCTTCGCGGGGGAACCTCGCTGGTAGCGGTCGTGGATGGCCCGCAGGTACTCGCGTCGTCCCATGACTGTCATCTCCTGCCCCTCCCTGAGGGAGGGTAACCAGTCAAATGGCGCGACGATTCATCCTCCGGTCACATTTTGGGTGGCGCGATGCGTCCCCTTACGAGGTCCTCCACAAGAGGCTATTGTCGCCCCCAGGATTCAGGGCGAACCCGTGCACCACACGGCTGGAATCCGCTCGGGATTTCCCGACCGCGGAGAACCAGGCACGCGACCGACCAGGGCGATTCGCAATGGGGGCTCCGAGATGAAGGACTTCATCCGCGACGCGCGGAGGCTGGCAAAGCCCTTCCGGGTCACCGACGGCAGCCGCTTCCGTCTGCGTGACGTGGACCCCGGCGAGACCCTCGATCTGCGGGCCGCCGACAAGCCCCGCGCCCAGGCCGCGCTCGCCCGCGGCATCGAGGTGCTGGCCACGCTGCAGGGCCGGCTGTACGCAGAAGGCCGCTGGGCCGTGCTGCTCATCTTCCAGGCGATGGACGCCGGCGGGAAGGACGGGGCCATCAAGCACGTCATGTCCGGGGTCAACCCGCAGGGCTGCCAGGTCTTTTCCTTCAAAGTCCCGACCAGCGTGGACCTCGGCCACGACTACCTGTGGCGCTGCATGCAGTGTCTGCCCGAGCGGGGGCGCATCGGCATCTTCAACCGCAGCTACTACGAGGAGACGCTGGTGGTGCGCGTGCACCCGGAGCTGCTCGAGCGGCAGCGGCTGCCGGCCGGGCTGGTGGGCAAGCGGATCTGGGAGCAGCGCTTCGAGGACATCCGCCACTTCGAGCGCTACCTGACGCGCAACGGCGTGGCCATCCGCAAGTTCTTCCTGCACGTCTCGAGGGGGGAACAGAAGCAGCGCTTCCTCGAGCGCCTGGAGGATCCCGACAAGAGCTGGAAGTACTCCGCCGCCGACGTGCGGGAGCGCGGCCACTGGAAGGCCTACATGGCGGCCTACGAGGAAACCATCCGGCAGACCGCGTCCGACTACGCTCCCTGGTACGTCGTCCCCGCCGACAACAAGTGGTTCACGCGGGTGGTGGTGGCAGCGGCGACCATCGAGGCGCTCGACTCCCTGGATCTCAGGTATCCGGAGATGGACCCCGAGCAGAAGAAGGAGCTCGCCGCCGCGCGGCGGGCGCTGGCCAGAGGCAGGTAGGGAGGCCCCGATCGGCCGCGCGGGCCCGCTCCCGGGCTCCCCGGCGGATGGTCCACGATGCGTACTGCGAGATCCAGGTCGGCAATCCAGCGCCAGCCCGCCAAGCCCGGCGGCCGCGCGCGCGTATCTCCCGCCGGTGGCGACCCCGTCGAGACCGAGTGGCAATTGGACGCGTCCGCGCCCGCGCTCGCGGCCGTGGCGGCCTGGCTGCGCGGTGGACCCGGCGACGAGCGGCTCGCCGTGGGCGCGCCCCGGCGGCTCCTGCTGCTCGACACCTATCTCGACACCCGCGACTGGAAAGTGATCCGCTGCGGCTACTCGCTGCGCCTGCGCCGTTCGTCGGGCCGCGTGGAAGCCACGCTCAAGGCGGTGGCGCCGCGCCACGGCGGGCTGGCTGTCCGCCGCGAGCTGACGCAGCCGGTGAAGACCGCCGGGCGGGCGGCGATCTACGCGAGCCGCGGCCCGGTGGCGGAGCGTCTGGGGGGCATCTGCCGCGCCCGCGAGCTGCGGGTGCTGGCCGAGATCGCCACCGCACGCCGGAGCTTCCCGCTCACCTGGAAGGGGCGGCCGGCGGGGGAGGTGGCGCTCGACACGAGCCGGGTCGTGGGCGTGGCCGGCGCGGGCTCCCGCCTGCAGCGCGTCGAGGTCGAGGTGCCGGGCGGGCTCCTCAAGGAGTTGCGGCCGTTCGTGGAGCGCCTGCGCGCGGTCGCTTCCCTCTCCCCGGCCGCGCGCTCCAAGTACGAGTGGGCGCTGGCGGCGCGCGGGCTCGAGGTCGCCTGGCCGGGCGACCTCGGCCCCGCCCACGTGCTGCCCACCGCGACCGTGGGCGAGGTGGCGTTCGCCGTCCTGCGCCGCCATCTCGCCGCGGTCCTGTGGCACGAGGCGGGCGCGCGCCTGGGCGAGGATGCCGAGCCCCTGCACGACATGCGCGTCGCCACCCGCCGGATGCGGGCGGCGCTGCGCCTGTTCGCGGAGGTTCTGCCCGCGCGCATCACCGACCGCCTGCGGCGCGAGCTGCGCGCGCTCGGGCAAGCCCTCGGCCGGGTGCGCGACCTGGACGTCCAGATCGCGCAGATCGAGAGCTGGCGGAGCGCCCTGATCACGGTGGAGCCGGCGGCGCTCGACCCCTTCCTCGACCTGCTGCGCGCCCGGCGCCAGGCGGCGCGCGGCGAGCTGATCGCGTTGCTCGACTCCCCGCGCTACGCGCGGCTCACGGCGTTCCTGCGTGCGTGGCTCGTGCGCGGGCCGGCGCGCGGCCGCCCCGGTGTGGCGGTGCCCATCCGCTCCGCGGGCCCGGAGCTGGTGCGCCGGGCGCGGCGCCAGGTCGTGCGCCAGGGCGAGGCGATCGAGCCGACCTCGCCGGCCGCGGACTACCACCGGCTGCGCATCCTCGGAAAGCGCTTCCGCTACGCCCTGGAGTTCCTCGAGCCGGTCTACGGCCCGCCCGCGCGCACGCTCATCCGCGCGCTGGTCGAGGTGCAGGACATCCTGGGGCTCCACCAGGACGCGCAGGTCTGCATGGCCGCTCTGCCGGCCCTGGCGCGCGAGGCGGGCAGCGAGCTTCCCCAGAGCGCGCGCCTGGCCGTGGGGGAGGTGGCGCAGCTCTACGCGGCGCAGGCGGCACGGCTGCGCGGAGAGCTGCCGGCCGCTCTCGCCGGCCTGCGCGGCCGCAACTGGCGCGAGCTCACGAAGACCATGGATGCCGCGCTCTCGGAGCTGGCCGCCGACGTCCTGCGCGAGCACCTGTCCCGCACGCTGGGCGGCAGGGGGCCGGACGCCAAGGCGCAGGACGCCCGGACGCCGGGCGCGAACCGGGCGAGACCCGGAGGAGGAGCGGGCCATGGAGATCCTGATCGTCCGCCACGCCGTCGCCGCAGAGCGCGATCCCAAGCAGTGGCCCGATGACCGCGGCCGGCCGCTGACGCCGGAGGGCATCCGCCGCTTCCGGAAGGTGGCCCGCCACCTCGGCAAGATCGTGCCGCGGGTGGGCGGCGTGTGGGCGAGCCCGCTGGCGCGCGCCTGGCAGACCGCCGAGGTCCTGGAGCGGGAAGCGGGCTGGCCCGCCCCGCGAGAGCTGGCCGCCCTCGAGCCGGACGCCGACCCGGCGGGGGCCCTCGCCTTTCTCGCCGCGCGCCGGGGCGCGAGCCGCGTGGCGCTCGTCGGCCACGAGCCCGCGCTGCACGAGCTCCTGAGCCTCTTGCTGGGCGGATCGACCGGCGGCGTCTACCTGGAGATGAAGAAGGGCGGGGCCGCGCTGGTGCGCTGCGAGGACGGGGTCCGCGCCGGGGCGGCCCAGCTTCTCTGGCTCTTACCGCCGCGCGTGATTCCCGGCGTCGCGGAGTGACGCGCGGTCCGCGAGACCTTCCTCACCCGCGCCGGCCGTCGGTGTACAGCTCCTTGCCGAAAGCGCGCCGGAAGCGGTCCGTGAACTCCTCGTCCTGCCACGCGAAGAGGCAGGGCTCGTGGAACACCACCGACTTCCGCTTCACCTCGCAGGCGGCGAGCGGAGCACGGGCCGGCGGCAGCCGGTGCTCGATGAAGTCCGCCAGCGCCAGCACGCAGGCGGCGCGCGCCAGCGGCGCGCGATCGTCGGCGCGGAGCAGCGGCCGGCCGGGCTTCAAGCTGGTGCGGTCGTCGCCGGCCAGCTCGATGACGGCGGCCAGGAGCAGGATCTCGCGGTGGGTGAACCCCAGCAACCCCGTCACCCGCAGGATCGCCGCGCTGTGCTCGTGCCGGTGGTAGTAGTCCACGCTGCGCCCGACGTCGATGACCAGCGCGGCGTGGGCCAGCATCTCCTCGAGCTCGGGCGAGGCGTGCGGCTCGAGCTTGCGGTAGAGGCTTCGCACCAGCGCCAGCCGGCGGGTGGCGCGCCCTTCCTCCCACGCGGCGAAGCGGGCGGCGAGCGCGGCGATGGAGCGCGCGCGCACCGCCAGCGGCGAGGGCATCGGCAGGCCGCCCGCCGCCAGCACCAGCCCCTCGCGCAGGCCCTGGCCGGCCACCAGGAGCCGGTCGGCGCCGAGATCGTCCATCACGCATTCCGCGATCAGGCCGCCGCCGACGATGGAATCGGCGCGGCGCGGGTTGAGGCCGGCGAGCGCGCCGCGCGCCTCGAGCCGGCGCGCGGCCACCAGCCCGACGACCTCCTGCAGATGCCGCCGGCTCAGGTCGTAGCCGTGCAGCCGCGGCACCGGGTGGCGGGTGCGCTGCGCGTCCACCTTGGCGAGGTTGCGGATCGTGCCGCCCGTGCCCACCAGCGTCTCGGCCGCGCGCCGCGCCGGGATGCCCGCGCGCGCCAGCGCCTCGTGCACGTGCTGGCGCAGCCGGCGCATCTCGCCGCGGCCCGGCGGGTCGTCGCGCAGGAAGCGGTCGCTCAGGCGCAGCGCGCCCAGGGGGAGACCCCACGTGCGCACCAGCGAGCGGTTCCGGAAGCGAGCGATCTGCAGGCTGCCGCCGCCGATGTCCACCATGAGCCCGCTCTCCACGGGCAGGCCGTAGACGGCGCCGAGGAAGGCGCAGCGCGCCTCGGTCCGCGCGTCCAGGATGCGCACGGCGAGCCCGGTCTCGGCGCGCACGCGCCGCAGGAAGCCGGGCGCGTTGGCCGCCTCGCGCAGGGCCGCGGTGGCCACGGCGACGGTGCGCCGCGCCCCGGACGCGGCGGCCACGTGACGGAAGTCCAGGAGCACGCGCACGACGCGGTCCTGCGCTCCGGCGCGCAGGCGGCGGCGCTCGTCCAGCCCGCGGATCAGGCGGAGCGAGACGTGGTCGTCGGCGAGCACCTCCAGGGCGCCGGCCGCGTCGGCGCGCAGGACGACCACGCGGCTCGAGTTCGATCCCAGATCGATGACGGCGAGCGGGGAAGCGATCATCGCCGGCGGTGCCGCGCCCCTACTTCCGGGGCGCGCGGCGGGGCCGGCGCTGGGCAGCGGCGGGCTCCGTCTTCTCTGCGGCCAGGTCGGTGAAGACCGCCTGCGCGCCGCGCGGGGGCTCGCCCGGGCGCGGCCGGCGCCGCGTGTACGTGCCGTCCGGCCCGCAATCCCAGCGCGAGGCGTTGTCGGCCTCGTAGACGTCCAGGATGCCGGCCAGCTCGCGCTTCAGCGCCGGATCGGTCACCGGCATGATGCTCTCGACCCGGCGGTCGAGGTTCCGCCTCATCCAGTCGGCCGAGCCCAGGTAGTACTCCGGGTCATCGCCGTTGGCGAACTCGTAGACGCGGCCGTGCTCGAGGTAGCGCCCCACCACGCTCCACACCCGGATGTTCTCCGACAGGCCGGGCACTCCGGGACGCAGGCAGCACAGCCCGCGCACGTTGAGCGAGATGGGAACGCCGGCCTGCCCCGCCCGGTACAGTTCGCGGATCACGTCCGGGTCCTGCAGCTGGTTCATCTTGGCGCGGATGCCGGACGGCCGCCGGGCGCGCGCGTTCTCGGCCTCCCGCCGGATGAGCTCGTAGAAGCGCTGCCGCATGTGGTGCGGCGCGACGATCAGCTTGCGGTAGTCGCCCACCGGCAGCGCGCTGGTCAGCTGGTTCATCAGCGCGGTCACGTCCTGGCACAGCTCGACGTCGGCGGTGAGCACACCCAGGTCCTCGTAGGCGCGGGCGGTGCCGGTGTGATAGTTCCCGGTGCCCACGTGGATGTAGCTCGTGAGCTGGCCGCGCTCGTGGCGCACCACCAGGGCCAGCTTGACGTGGGTCTTGAGCTTCTCCACCCCGTAGGCGACGTGCACGCCCTCCTTCTCGAGGAGCCGGCCCCAGGCGATGTTGGGGGCCTCGTCGAAGCGCGCGGTGATCTCCACCAGCACGGCCACCTGCTTGCCCCGCCGCGCCGCCTCGGTCAAGGCGCGGATGATCGGTGAATCGCTGCTCGTGCGGTAGATCGTGAGCTTGACGGCCAGCACGTGCGGGTCGCGCGCGGCCGACTCCAGGAAGCGCAGCACGGACGAGTCGAAGTCGTGGTAGGGGTGGTGCAGCAGGAGATCGCCGCGGGCGATCTCGTCGAAGATCGCGCCCGGCTCCGCGACGGGCAGGTCGCGCAGGCGCGGGTGGGCGATCGGCTCGCGGCGGGGGAGCAGCAGGTCGTCGCGCCCCGAGACCGGCAGCCTCAGGAGATCGTTGATCCCGAGGAAGGTTTCCGTGGGATAGAAATCTTCGGCCGAGACCTGGAGCTGCTCCGCCAGCCACTCGCGCAGGGCCGCCGGCATGTCCTGGGCCACCTTGACGCGCACGATGCCGGCGAAGCGGCGGGCCTTCAGCTCGCTCGTCACCAGCCCCACGATCCCGCCGGGCAGCAGGGTGTCGGTGTCCTGCGGCTCGTCGGCCTCCTGGGTTTCCCCTTCCGCCCCGCGCGTGACGCGGAACAGATGCGCGCTCGCGCCGTGGTCGCCGGGCAGCAGCAGCCCCAGGTTGGCGATGATGACCTGCTCCAGGGGCACGAAGCCGTCGCCGTCCGGGACGCGCAGCCAGCGCAGGCGATTGGTGGGCACCTTGAGGCGGACGAAGCGCTTGCGCGTCCGCTTGGGGTCGCGCACCTGGATGGCCAGATCGAGCCCCTGTCCGCTGATGAACGGGAAGGGGTGCTCGGCATCCACCGCCAGCGGCGTGAGGATGGGCAGGACGTCCGTGATGAAGTAGTCGCGCAGGACGTCCTGCTGGCGCGCGTTCAGGTCGGCGTGATCCACGATGGGGATGCCTGCCGCCGCCAGCGCCGGCCGGAGCTCCTCGTTCATCACCCGCGACAGCGTCTGCATCTGCGAGCGGATCTCCTCGCGGCAGGCGGCCAGTTCCTCCGCCGGGAGGCGGCCGTCGAGGGCCGGCTTGATGATCCCGCGGCGCACCTGTCGCTTGAGCCCGCTGATGCGCTTCATGAAGAACTCGTCGTGCAGCATGCCCATGATGCCGACGAACTTCACGCGCTCGAGCAGCGGCAGGTCGCGGTCCTCGGTCAGCTCCAGCACTCGGCGGGCGAAGGCCAGCCAGCTGAGTTCGCGGTTCAGGAAAACCTGGGGAGAGTCGAGCGGGATCGGGGACTCGCTCGCGGGATCCAGGGCGCGTTTCGGGTCGGATGTGCCGGGCATGAGGTGGTCTGTCACCTTCGTTCTTCCACTCGGCTGCGGGAATGCACGGTCCGCCGGCCGACTGGCGGGCGCGGCGGAGCACGGAGCAGTCTACTCTACGCGAAGGTCCTCCGGCTGAAAAGGCTCGCCCGCCGCGCCCGCGGCGGACGGCATCCCGGCCGGCGACGAAGCCCCGACGGAAACCCGGCCCGCTCCGTCTCCTGGGCGGCCCCGCCACCTTCCCAAGACGAGCGCGCCGGCCCGTCGCCCTCCCCGTCTTGCTCGACTGCGACAACGGCGCCTGCGAGCCGGAGCCCGACGCCGGTGTCGGGGGCCCGTGGCAACTGCGCCGCTCATTGATTCTCCCAGCCGATCGAGACCGCCGACTTGCCATCCTCGAAGCCGTGGGCCACGTCGAGCCGGAATCTCCCCCTCGTCCCCAGGCCGGCAAGCCGTAGGCCCGCCCCGCCGTCCACCTGCCAGGGGACATGAGCGGACTGCGATGTGTCCCAGGGTTTCGCCGTATCGACGAAGAGGATCCAGCCGAGGCGCAGAGGCATCACCGTCCACGCCCAAACCTGTCGCTCCAGGCCGCCGTGAACGAGCGTGCGCCCGAACGCGGGGCCCGCCACGACGCCGCCCTCGAGCAAAGGGTGTGCCCTGAGGAATTCGGCTCGTCCATGGCCGGTGCCCGCGCCGGGCCAGAGGGCGAGGGGGGCCTTCGAAGTGGCTCGGGAGATCCCGGCGCGAGCCCGCCAGCCGCCGAGCTGAGAATCCCTCGAGGCCCAGCGCACCCGCAGGCTGCCGGCTCCGAACGGAGCTCCGCCCTCGAGGCTCGTCCACCGGGCGATCTGCGCGCCCAATGCCAGATGATCCCCTGCCCAGCGCGTCTCGATGCTCCCCTCGGCGGAGAGGTGAGCGCCTCGGCCGGTCCAGCGGTCCAGAGCCGCACCGGCCTCGAGGCGGAGATCCGCCCCGACCCAGTCCGCGAAGGAGAGCGCGGCGCGTCGGCGCTCCTCTCGGATCACTCCCTGATCCGCCGTCCCTGCCGCGTAGGCCTGGCGCTCCCAGAAGCCATCCACGCGCCAGATCCCGGGTCGCCCCCCGACTGCCGGCGCCGCCAGCCCGAGCGAGACGCGCGGCCGCTCCCGCCAGAACCTCCACCCAGCGGTCCACAGCTCTCCATTCCCGGTAGGGCTCGCCACGCTGACGGCGACCTCGCGCTCGGTGAGAGCCTTGAGGCCCGCGCCGCCCGCATCCCACGGCCCCTCGAACAGCAGCGGCCGCTCGAGCAGAGCCACGTTCACTTGCGCGCGTCCCTCCGGCAGCGGCCTGAGACTCAGACGGGACGCCGAACTCGCCGGCAACTCGGCCAGACGCCGGCGCGCGCGAACGAAGGCGCTCGACGTGAGGAGCCGCCCCGGCGGCAGATCGAGCTGGCTGGCCACGGCGCGATAGCGGATGCGGACCAGGCCGTCGATGCGCGTGAGGTCGGCGCGCGGCTCGGCGAGGTGGTTCCAGGCGCGGAGCGCCCCCTCCACGTTCCCGGCCAGAAAGCGGCTCCCGGCGAGGAGCCGCCACGCGTGCGCATCGCTCGGATCGCGTTCCAGAGCGCGCTCCGCCAGACGGGCGGCTCCGCCCCAGTCCTCGGCGCGAAACCGCAGCCCGGCGAGCTCCCGCAGGGGAGCGGCCGAGGCGGGGCACAAGGATTGCGCCGCCAGGAACCGCGCCTCCGCACCGGCGGTGTCGCCGTCTGCCGCCTGGCGGATCCCCTCCTCCACGAGGGCGTCGCAGCCATCGAGGACGGTGCGGGACGAGGAGTCGGGCGCCGCGGGTGCAGGCCCGTCCGTTGCCGTGGCGCGCGGCGGGGGAAGGATCAGGAGCGTCGAGCGTCCGCTCCGGGACCAGGCGGCGTCGAAATCGCCTTCGCGGCGGACCCGGAACGGACCCACCGCCGGATCGTGGAAGATCACGCCGCCGTTCGCCCACGCGACGAGCACGACGTAGTGAAAGGAGCCGGGGGCCACCTGGATCAGGGCGATCACGGGGCGGCCCTGGGCGAGGTGGCTGCGCGCGTCCGCGGGGGTTCCGCTCACGGGCATGGCAGACCAGCCGCGAGCCCGAGCCGCCTCGGCCAGGTCGGCCGTCCGAATCCCGGCTTGCCCGGGTCTCACCAGAGCAGCGAAGTCCTCGGCCAGCACCGCGCGCTCTCCCCAGTAGCGCAGGACCATGGCGAGAGCGGCCCCGCCGCAGAGGGCCTCGCTCTGGGGGACGTACGGGACGTCGAGGATCCGCACCTTCTCCTGCGGGCCGCTCTCGTCCGCAGGCGCGACGTGGGCAGCGGGGGGGGCGAAGCCAGCGATGGTGGCGAATCCAGTGGGAGTGGCAAAGGCAGCGGGAGCGGCAGAAGGCCGCCAGAAGAGGGCGGCCGCCGTCACGAAGACGCCGGCCGCCAGCCACGCGCTCATGGACGACAGACCCTCAGGCGACGATGAGGAGGATGACTCGCCCCGGCATCACCAGAGCAGCGGAGCCTTCGGCCAGCCCCGCGGGTTCTCCCCAGCGGCGGAGAACCGTGGCGAGAGCGGC
>Ga0315284_10005405_pt1 | contig 18129 bp, 10 predicted proteins | sample YL17G09_16_MG_FD_203696 | JGI IMG/M metagenome (GOLD analysis project Ga0315284, IMG submission 203696) | Sediment microbial communities from Yellowstone Lake, YNP, Wyoming, USA - YL17G09_16 | ecosystem: Environmental > Aquatic > Freshwater > Lake > Sediment | place: USA: Wyoming | collected...
GATACAGGAGCCCAAGGTTTTACAGGTGATACTGGTGCACAGGGTTTCACAGGAGATACTGGAGCTCAGGGTTTTACAGGAGATACTGGATCTCAAGGCTTTACAGGTGACACAGGAGCGCAGGGCTTCACAGGTCCAGCAGGACCCACAGGTCAAACCGCCATGCTTACTCGAACACCAGGTGATACTCAAATATTTTTTCTAACCAATACTATTGTATTCTGGGACAATCTTGTTACAGGAAATTCAACAGGTACAATAGGTATATCATACATAGGACCTCAAGGATCTTTTCAAAATATAACAAGTGCAACATTAGCAGTAGAAGTACAATACAATCTAATTTGGAATAATTCAGTATCAGGATCAACATATATAAATGTAGGAGCACAAGGCGCTCAAGGTACAAATTACTCACTGACTCAATATAATTCCTATGTTATGACAAATAGTGGAACATTTTTGTTACCTGCAGGCTATTTCTTTACCATTTATGCTCATAATTCATCATCTAACATTACTCTTCAGCTTACTTCCAATATTGTCATTACAGTGCTCACAGCAGGGCAAGGCCCACAAGGTGCCACAGGTCCTGCAGGCGGAGGTGGTTCGATCACCATAGCAAGTGGAACAAATATAACAGCCTCCACAGTAGGCTCTACTACAACAATCAGCCTCCAAGCGCCTCTGACCTCTACGCTCAATGTGGGAAGTCAAAATATCACGACAACCACCAACAGCGATATCAATATGGTGATGAACGGAACAGGAGGTCTTACCCTCTCTTCCATTAATGCGGCTGGATCCGCCAATCCTCTCCTTAAACTGACGAATACAGATGGCGGTACAGCTGGTATTTACACAAGTATCTATAAGAATTCCACGACACCTGCCATAAATGATATTCTTGGTGTCACATCCTATTATGGTAATAATGTATCATCTATCAGAACAGAATTTGCGAATACAGCAATATCGATCAATACAATCGCCCCCCCTACTGCTGTTGTAAATCATTCTGTACTAAAATATAATGGCGGCACATCAAGTTCCCTAACAAACATGCTTTCCCTTCATGGTAGCTATAATGGCCGTCCAACTGTGATTTTGAATCCAACCGCAACGAACATTGATACAAGAATTGTAGGTACAAACCTATCGATTCCATCCATCTATGTGGATTCATCGACAGGAAATGTTGGTGTGCGTAATACATCACCATCATATCCACTTACAGTAACGGGTAATATCTTCTCATCTGGCTTATTAACCAGTTTTATTCAAAATCTTACTACAAATCCAACTTCTATATATAATTCACAACTTACATTTAGCCAACAGTATGAGAATACAACATCAGGCGCGATAGCCCTTAATACACCCCAACATCCAGGCGAATCTGCCTTTCTTATTAATGAATACAATTCGTCTTCTGCTACTATTTATTTCACTGATTACGCGCCAAGTATCACCCAAGTCCAACAATGTGCCATACAATATGGTGGATACACTTACACGGGCGGCCAATATGCTATCTATCAACTGAGTGGTAATACGATTGTTAATACATGGTCGTTATCAGGTGGATATTCTACATCAACATGTTATGCAATAGAGTTTAACCCTTCTGATGGAACAATATGGGTAGGTGGTGATTTTACTAGTATTAATGGAACTACTTGTAATTTTATCGCCAGGATTAACATCTCTACATATGATGTCTATGCAGTAATAGATGATTCAACTGGTTCAGAGGGATTTAATAATGTGGTCTATGCTCTTCAATGGTGTGGATACTCGCCTAGTGGTGGATCAAATGGTGGTATGGCAATTGGCGGACAAATGACGGGATGCGGATCTGGTTCAGGTTATAGTACCAATCCACAGAATATCGCAATGTATTATGGTACATCACCTTATTATTATGACAATTCATTTGCTTCCTCTTGTACTGCATCAGGTGGAACAGTATATGCATTAGCGTGGGGATATCATGCATCATATGGAGATTCTCTTTTTATTGGTGGAAGTGGATTTTCCAGCTCGGCAAGTGGAACACCCTATCTTTTTATATTTGTTCCACAGTTAAACAGCAGTTACAACACTTATAACAGCATGACCTCTCTTGTTCGAGTAATTACCTATATAAGTCAAAATGAGGTATTAATAGGTGGCGAATTTACCAGCATATTTTGCTCAGGAGATTCGAACTATGCGAACTATATTTTGTATTATGATACATATAGTAATTTCTTCTATACTATTTCAAATGGCGCAGGAGGTCCTGTCTATTCTATTTTAAATCAAGGAAGTTTCGGTGGAACTGGATTTGTATGGGTTGCAGGAAATTTTTATACCAGCTCCGCTTTTCCATACCTATATAATACCATCACTTGGATTATTGATCTTGGTGGTACCTATATTTTAGGCAATGCATCACAAAGCTATTCAATCTATCAGTGGTATCCATCAGGTATTTCTCAACCAACAAGTAATACATTTATTTCTCCAATACCTATTTTACAACAGGGAGGAAGTGCATTATATACCACAGTAACAATCGCAGCAATGGGATACACTTGCTTTTTAAGGGCAAATAATACAACACCACCTACCAAATGGTATATTATTGCACAGACGGGTTGTACTTTCGGATAATCATCTTGTAAGCACTTTTATATAATGATGAGTAGATTAGTTAATTAATCTACGGTATATTGTAATGGATATAAAAGATTGTAATTTATTTCTATAAAAATAAATTATAAAAAGATATAGATAGGATGGCATTTCCATACAATGGAACGGATGCGATTGCAATAGGGACATCGGCTGGTTCGTCATCGCAAAATTCAGGTGCCATTGCGATCGGTTATGCCGCTGGTAAAGAAACTCAAGGAGACAAGTCCGTTGCGATTGGATATAATGCAGGACAAATAGGTCAATTTGGAAGTGCGGTTAGTATTGGTGAATATGCTGGTAATTCTAATCAAGGAGCTGGTTCTGTTGCCATTGGATCTAATTCAGCAAATACTGATCAAGGAGATAACTCTGTTGCGGTTGGTTATTACGCTGGTGGCGGCCAACAAGGAATGAATGCAGTAGCCATTGGATTCAGTGCTGGAGAAATTAGTCAAGATGATAATACAATTGGAATAGGATATCGGGCTGGTAGAGAAAATCAAAACTCTGGAGCAGTCGCGATTGGATATGAAGCAGGAACCAGAGACCAAAAAACGAACGCCATTGCGATTGGAATGAATGCGGGATACAGAGATCAAGCAGGAGACGCTATTGCGCTTGGAACAAGTAGCGGTTATACAAATCAACAGAGTAACGCGATTGCGATTGGTAATAATTCAGGATATCAAGACCAAGGAAACAACTGTATTGCGATTGGTGGAAGTAGTGGTTATACAAATCAACAGGGTAATGCGATTGCGATTGGCTATGAAGCAGGTTATACAAATCAGCAAGGATCTGCCGTTGCGATTGGAGATAGAGCAGGTCAAAATAGTCAAGGAGGTTTATCTGTTGCAATCGGCTTGTTTGCTGGAAATAGTGGCCAATTAGGAAGTGCTGTTGCAATTGGAGAAAGGGCGGGGGAAAATAATCAAGGTTTTCGATCCGTTGCGATAGGAGGAGGAGCAGGACAGACATCACAAAAAGATTATGCCATTAGTATTGGTGAATATACAGGTTCTGTCAATCAAGGTACCTATGCGGTAGCAATTGGTGCGGATGCGGCACTTAATAATCAAGGATCTGCTGCGATTGCGATAGGATATAGAGCTGCGGAAAATAATCAAAGTACAGAAGGTATTGCAATAGGATTTCAAGCAGGTGATTATTTGCAAGGAGTTGCTGCCATTGCAATTGGGTCAAAAGCTGGTTATACAAATCAAGGATTTGGAGCTACTAGTATCGCGATGGGTTATGAAGCAGGATATGATTCTCAAAATAGTAATTCAGTTGCAATTGGTTCTCTTACTGCGCACCAAAATCAAGGGGGTGAATGCGTTGCGATCGGTCTTAATACTGCCTATTCATATCAAGGCCAAGGCGCTGTTGCAATTGGTTCGTATGCTGCGCGTAACAATCAAGATGTATATTCAATCGCAATAGGATATAGTGCTGGCAATTATTTCCAACAATCAGCTGCTGTTGCGATAGGAATTGATGCAGGATATGCTAGCCAAGGCAATGAAGGTATTGCGATAGGTAATCAAAGTGGCAATTATATGCAAGGAAATGCTACCATTGCAATTGGGACTAAAGCTGGATATACAGGACAAGGAGCATCTGCGATTGCAATAGGAAATCAAGCTGGAAATTTATCACAGGGAGAATCTTCCATTGCAATTGGACAATCTGCTGGTATTTCAAATCAATCATATCAAGCAGTTGCGATGGGTCAATTTGCTGGTCAATATAGTCAGGGTATTTGTGGTATTGCGATTGGAACGAATGCAGCATATTTTAGTCAAGGTGAAAATGCGATTTCTATTGGTTATAGTTGTGGATCAGAAAGTCAACAATCAAATGCAATAGCGATTGGAAATCAAGCAGGACAACTTGCACAAGGACAAAATGCCGTCGCGATAGGATACTTGGCAGGAAGTACAGGTCAAGGACAAAATGCAATTGCTATTGGTCGAAGTGCGGGTCAGACAGGACAAGCCGCAAATACAATTGTTTTAAATGCACAGGGATCAACCGCAGTTACAGGTGCTACAGCAAATGCTTTATATATAGCGCCCATTCGTAATATAACACAAACAGCATCGCTTGGTTACAATACTGCGACATCAGAAATCACGTACTTTAATCAAAATGCGGCAGTTAGTGCTAGTGGGCCAAGCACCTATCCAGGTGTAACTCCATTTGTGGTATCTGGGAGTCAGAATCAAACATTAACTATTAATTTTAATAACACATATTCATCTGTTACAAATTATACAATTACCTATACAGGTTCTGGAACTACTACACAAACATTTACGACATACACATTTTCAAATGCCGTTACAGGCGGTCAATACACCATTACAATAAAACTGGTTGCGAATAGTGGTGCAGCAAGCACAACAACATGGAGATTTAATGGGACTGGATTAGCAGCTAATCAAAAATCTAATTTTACGACAATATCAACAACAGCTGACCAAGGAGTTACTGCATATGTGGTCTTAACAATCGCATACGATGGATCAAATTATTTTATATCGGGTTCAACATTTGCATAACATTTTATAATAAGGTAAAATTAATATTTTATATATTATAAAATAAATGTCAGGATTCTTTGGTGTAGTGATGTCATCCTTTCAACTTGGAATTTCTACTACAGCAGTATCATTAGCTCGTAATGCGATTACAACCGCGATTATAGCTTCTGCCAGTAATACAAATGGAGGAACATTATCGTATTCTTGGACGGTCAGCGGTGTAACGTGTACGATCAATTCACCGTCCTCTTCCTCCACAACATTAACAGGCGGTAATGTTACTGGAACAAGCACTTTAATTTGTACTGTAAGAAATTCAGTAACAGGAGTAACACGATCAACTCCGGGCTGTGTGATAACATGGTCAAACACTACACCAAATGCGCCAACGATTGGTGCAAGTAGTGCAGCAGATAAATCATTTACAATCAATTGGACGGCTCCCACGGATAATGGTGGATCCGCAATTACAGGATATTATGTTCAAAATTCGACCAATGATGGTGCATCTTGGTCGACCGCTATTTTGGTTAGTGCCGCTGCAACAAGTTATAATTGGTCTGGAAATGCAGTAATATATAACGGAAGCACATATGTAGGAAGAGTTGCAGCTGTAAATGCGATAGGTACAGGAACCTATACAGGAAATTCTGTGGGTAGGGTTCCAACATTTGCTGCTCCAAGTTGTTCGCTAACAGGTCAGGCAGGATATCCATCCCTATCAGATCCTAATAGACGACCTCTTACAGTGACTATCAATCCAACTGCGTGTGTGAATTATAGTTATACTCAAGTGTATCTTTTTAGCAATCCATTTCAAGACTTTCCAGCGGATGAGTATTCCAGTTATGTTCAGGCATCGGCTGGTGGCCCAGGCGTTTTATTTGTTACAAATTCAAGCACGGCAGGTCAAACTGGCAATGTATATTCGATTTACCAGCAAAATTTATTCCAAGGAACTCAATATTGGAATACAGTTGCAAGTAATATTTATTATGTATTTGTTAGAACTTATAACAATGATGGGTATTTCATTCAAAGTACAACGGCTAGCTTTACCACCGCTGCATTAGTACCTTATTATGTATATAACCCAGCATCTCTCACTTTTACAAATGGAGTACAATTATATCAAACAGGACAATTTACTGTTACTGGTAATACTTTTTCGCAAATATCGACAATTTATATTACATCAAATGATTGGTATGTAAATAAACTAAATGCAAGCGCGCGCACAGCAACGCTTGCGACATCAATCAATATTGTATCATCTTCTAGAAATTTTTTAGTTGATTATAGTTTTGCAACTACAGGCACATTTACCCAAGTATATAATGCTCTTACCACATCTGGAACTCCTTTTACTGGCCTTGCAAATGTTACTAGAAATGTTAATATAGATATAGCGGATGTTAATTATAATAACAATGGTAATGGTAGAGTACAAATAAGAGGTGTAGGAACAATCGGTACATGGGCGGTTGGACAAAGGATCCTGGTTACGGTTACTGCTTTTGGTCAAACAAGAACTCTTAACTATTATTAAAAACTATTTAAAAATAATATGATATGTAATTAATAATGTCTCGAGTCATTTCCTATTTACAAAATTCGAATCATGTAGAGGAATTAGAAGATAAATGTTTTGTCTGTGTTGTCGATCACATCGTTGTTGGAAATATAATAAAATGTAAAATGAGCTTGGATAATAATGTAGTTCCAGTGATATTGCCTGATTGGCAAACCCTTTTAAAGATTTTACAATCACCGAATCATCAATTCATAGAAAGATCGATACCTATTTTTCCTGGAACAATATGGAATGGTCAAGAATTTATTGTTCCGACAGAACCAGAAGACGCATCTATAACTCAAGGTATTATTTGTAAAAAGGTTCAAAATTCATATATTTATTACGATAAAAATATGTGGATCGCTGTAAAAGATTATACAATGTATATTATTGCACTGTTGGAAGATTATTTAAATAAAAATCCATCATTGTGTATAAATTTGTTTGTTAATATAAATAACTCGATTGAAACAAATAATCAAAACCGAACGATTAAAATAGGAATAAACTATGAACAGACCATTGTAGCGGATGAAATAAGTGCATGTTCAACAGAACCACAAGGGAAAATAGAATGTAATGGTAAGCAATACACTGTATATGCAGATCTGATTAATAATTTGAAGGATAATGATATTATTTTTGATTATAGTAAACCAAATATTAAAAACATAGAAATTTCAGGACTATATCCTGAATTGTTACCAAAGTTTCAATACATTTCGCCTTCTATTTATAAATCGGTCAGTGCTTCTACCAATCAAAAAACGAATATCATCACATTGTTTTTAAGTGAGACACCTAGAAGACAAACTATCATAACGGGACTGAGCCAACTAGATAATTATATAAATAGAAATGACTGTTATGATAAAGAACTATTCGATCTTTTACTACAGTCAAAAATATTGATAAATATTCATCGAAGTGATGATGAAAATACATTTGAAGAGCTAAGAGTATTGCCAGCATTGATGAATAAAGTTCTTGTCATTTCAGAAATAAGCCCTTTAACGGAGCTAATTCCTTATAATCCATTGATCATATGGGCGACATATGAGAATATTGTTGAAAAAACAAAGGAAGTGCTCGAAAACTATGAAGAATATTTTAATAAAATATTTACTCGTGAAAATATAAATGTATTAAATGATTTAAATAATGTAAATAAGATGAATATATCTAAAATGTTACAATAAATAATAAATAAAGATATGATATAGACCTACAATTTCTCCAAGAATACACGATAGCCAATACTAATGACACGGTATTCACTCTCATGTTTTTTTAAGAAATGATTAATACCATGATAGGGACTATGTTCTATATGTTGATAGTCTTTTACTTTTAACAGTGGGATAGAATAATCTTGACAATTATATGTATAATCATCCATTGCCATGATTCCACCCTTATTCAGTAGTTTCCATGCGATAAAGCAATCAGTATAGCAATCGATCGAGGAATGACTTCCATCAATGTAGATAAAATCAAATTGTTCATGATCGAGCAGCATTTTGGTTAGAATATCATGAGAATCTCCTTTGATTCCATTCATTCGCCCCTCTAAACCAGCCGCTACACGATTTTCAAAGAAACTTTTTTCTACTTCTAACTGTTCCATGTTGCGAAGTTCATCAATGCCTGCGGTATTAGTTATATTATTTTCATGATAGGAACCCCATAAATCAACTCCATAGCCAATCGCATTGGGAATTTGTTGTAAGATATGAATAAGTGACATACCTGTATAGGATCCAATTTCTAATACCTTCACAGATTCCCTTTTTTGTGAGTATTCGGTATTACATTCCTGAAGAACGGACATAAATATATCTTTGGAGCCTGCGGGTACATCATTGTACCATCCATACATTCCTTTGTATTTGAATGCATGTGGTACGATATGCTCTTCTATGAATATCGTTGCCCGATTCTCCCAGGACATAGAGCTCGCCCACTTGTAATTTCTTTCACGATGGATGTCATAGAGCGTTGCTTGCTGCGCTTTTTTCGCTTGCTTCTGAGATGAAAAATACAAGCGCAGCTGTTCCAATGCCGCATCTTGCCATTCTTTCTTCATCGGATCACCAGGAATAATCACTCCTCTGTCGCCCACTGTATTCTGTAGGGCAGCGAGATCATTGCTAACAACGAGCGTTTTGGTAAGAGCGGCCTCCAGAGCAGTAAGACAAAAGGTCTCCATAAAGATGCAAGGATAAAACCAGATATCTGAAGCGAGCCATGCCTGTGCGAGTGTGTTTTTATTGACCCACCCATGATAATGGATATTCATCTCTTTATTGATTTCCAATAATCTGCGTATTTCTACCATGTGATCAGGTGCGACTTCATTCACCCATTTGCCATGTACATCTGAATAGATATGAAGGGATGCTTCTGGATTCATCTCATAAATAGAGGGCCACATTTGTAGGAGTGGCAGTAACCCACGATTAGGAAAAGAGGAATAAATAAATTGATATGGGTTTTTTTGAACGATCGCCGTTTGAAAAGTAGAGAAATCGATGCCATAATGAAAAGGAACGGTAATTTCTTTGAATTGCGGGAATTGTTTCAAAAAATAGCTTACATGCCACTCGGATAGGCAAAATATCTTTTTTAATTTGAGATCCTTTGGTATCATATTAGTGGAAGGTCCCAGATCATGCAATACCAAATAGACATTTTCAGTATATCCACGATAGGCAAGTGGTAGATATTCGCTAAAGCGACTAATCATACAATGTTCCACATAGGTTTCATTAATAAAAGTGGAGAACACGGAAAGGTGTTTATATTCAACCTCTTCAAATGTTTCGGGTTGATCGCAATTGCAGAAGACAATGACTTGGAAGACCCCCTGTTTCTGAATATAACGGGCCATTTCAATGATATAGGTTTCAGAACCCCCTACTCCTGATTTTGTAATATCGGATCCTGTCCATGAATGGAATCCACCATCTGCAACAAATACAAAAATGGGTTTGGAATAGGGAGAGGGTAAGAGCTGTTTTGTACCCTTGTACTCATTTACTTTTTTAAAGACCATGTAATAGAATTTGATTTCATCATAATGCTCTGCAGTAGGAGTATTATTTCGTAAAAAGAGTTCAGAAACAGCTTCGCCCAGAGTAAAATCCTTAAATTCATAGCATAATCGGGTAAGAAATACAGGAAGAAAATGATAACTTAGTGTGGGTTTAAGACTGTATTGACAATGAATGGGAAATCCGATTTGAAACCCTTTTTTTAAAAATTCGTATGCCATTTTCATTTCACCCTTTAAATAATAATTCATTCCAATAAAGTAGATGGATTCTGGTCTAGATTCATCCATATGATATGCTTTTTCGTATAATGCTATACATTCTTCCCATGGCCGATTGAGTTGGAAATTTGCAAGGCGAGCGGCTTCAAAAAGTGCATCGATGCGTTCTTGAATAAACCCTGAATTGGTAAATTCCGCTCTTTTTAGAAAAAATTCGTATGCTTTATCGTATTGTTTTAAAATGCTATAGGTTTGGGCCAAATAGTAATAGGTTCGCGGATTGGTTTTATCCTCTTCCAGTTCTTCATAGAGCAATTTCAAATCCAGTTGTTTTCGGTTCATGGTTCTTTCTTCCATGTAATCAAAGCGTTTATCAATCACACGAGAGGCATTCATAGGAATCACAACATTAACATTATCTTTATCCGTGATGACTTCATGAATACGATGAATGTAACGGAGACCTGATTCGGACTTAATAATACGATTGGATCCATATTGTGTATCATCACTTTGAATCATTAGTGTAAAAGAAGTAGACAATTGGTCGCCTCTTGCAATAGTAAGAAATTGTCTTAAATCGCCATGAACATGATAGGTATCATCCAGCATAATAATAAATTTACAATCAGTTCCAGCGAGATCCAAACAGCGATTTCGGCTCTGTTTGAAATCAATAAAAGGTTCTTCATACAATGTGCCTTGTTTTGTCCCAATAAGCGTATTATGAATGATCTCAATCGTTTTATCAGTGCTACCTGTATCAAGGATCGTCCAACGATCAATGAGGGGCATATTGGCCGTTAGCATCTCTTCAAATTGTGATCCACCATTTTTTACCATGATGCAAAGGTGGATTAAATTATCATAATCAAGGATTCCATCTTTCAGATCATATTGAAAATGGCGTACAAAGCGAGAATTCATTTTAGGACTGACATAAAGATAGAGAGTAGGCTGAGGAGTCCATGGAGTAGAAAGAGTAGAGAGTTGATATTTATGATATTTATGATATATATTGGAGTGGATAGGATCTAATGAAATAATAATAGAATCAGGGTGATCGAAATTTATTTCATATAGATCTTTCTTATCGACTGCATGCATATGATAAAAAATGTTTTTATCGGTAAGATGTGTTGTAATGTTATGGAGGATAGGCTCTTCATGTAATGGGTTTTGGTTGATATAAATCGTTTGGAAAGAGTGGGCACATTGAATGGGAATGAATCCACCATGAGAAACATCACTTAATCGAAGATCAACTTTTTGGTAATATAAGGAGGATAAGTTTGTTAATAGAGAAATGATACGTTCGTGAAATCCCAACTGATCCAGAATATGAAGATTGGTATATTCAGGGTGATCTACTTTACAATATTCATCGGTAAGAACACGAAATATTTGTTTATTGATAGGTATGTCCTTTGTAGAATGAGTACTTGCCATATGATGTAATGTACATATTATTATACAACTTTAAATGGTATCAGATGAACATGTGCTACATGTGCTACATATAATACATATAATAAAAACATATCAGGATATAACAGAACATGTCCTATCCTGGCTGTTATCCACCTCCGTGTATTCCAATAGGCCCACGCGGATGTCCTGGAGCCACGGGAGCGCAAGGAGCACAGGGACGAATGGGACTACGGGGTGTAACAGGAGCAACGGGACCCCAGGGAAGTAAAACATTTGTGATCGATCATCCCATAAAGGAAGACCATTATTTGATTCATGCCTGTATGGAAGGTCCAGAAGCAGGTGTATACTATCGCGGCAAAGCAATCGTTCTAAACCGGTTTGTAACGGTTACCTTACCTGACTATGTCGATTATCTTGCCTCTGACTTTACCGTTCATGTAACACATGAAATGGATGAAACGGAGGAACTCATTCAAGTGAGTGCTACTCAAGTATCCAATAATCAATTTCGAATCTATGCATCAGCGCCCTGCACCGCTAATTGGCTTGTTGTTGGAAATCGAAAGAATACAGCATTTCCAATCGAACCACCTAAGAATAATATTACAGTAAATGGAGAAGGCCCGTATCGATACATTGCTTAATTCAATTTAGAATAACCGTGTTGAAAATACGATAGTTCTAAATATCATCCATCTATGTAGAGCATGTCGTATCCACCCTACCTACCCAATTCATACTCTTGTTCGTATTCAAATCCTCCTTATCCGCCTTGCCCGCCTCAACCACAAAGTGGGACAGGTGCAACAGGAGCGCAGGGTTTTACGGGTGCAACAGGTGCGCAGGGATCAACAGGGGCAGCAGGACTATCTGATACAGGTGCAACAGGTGCGCAAGGATTTACAGGAGCAATGGGCGAAAAAGGTGCAGAAGGAGTTCAAGGCAGTGCATTCAATACAGGCGCAACAGGAGCCCAAGGATTTATGGGTGATACAGGGGCCCAAGGATGGATAGGAGCCCAAGGTTTCACGGGTGCAACAGGAGCCCAAGGCTTTCCAGGGGACATAGGAAACACAGGAGCAACAGGGGCAACAGGCGTACAGGGAGCATCATCACCTGTTACCGTTCGTTTGATAGAGCCAATAGGTCCACAAGGTGGATCCTATACGATACCAGTCAATACAACATATGTGTTGATAACGATGATAGGCGGCGGTGGAGGTGGTGGTGGCACCAGTAGCGGCGGTGGTGGTGGCGGCGGAGGATCAGGTGAGTTATTGCAAGTTCCCCTTATTATAAATAATCAAATATTGCCTTTTACATATACAATAGGTGATGGGGGGACAGGCGGCCAACCTGGTGTTTCTGGAGAAATAGGGCAAGTTACTACATTATCATATAATGGATCAACCTATACAGTAGCAGGTGGATCAGGTGGAGGACCCAATAGTAGTGGTGATTTTGGCTTTGGTGGCGGTGATGGTGGAGCAGGTGGAGGCATAAGTCAAATAGGTTCCTATAGTTATGGCGGTGGAGGGGGTGCTGGAATTACTGGTATTGCTGATGGTGTAGGAGGAGCTGGATCCGCACTTGGATTACCAGGACAATCAGGTCAAAATAATAATGGTGGAAATGGTGGATTTGGAGGAACAGGTGGAACAGGAGCAGAAAATACTGGAGGAGGAGGCGGTGGCGGTGGTGGAATCGGTGGAGGAGTAGGTGGAGGAATAGGAACAAATGGAGGATCAGGTGCAATAGGAACAGGGGGCGGTGGTGGTGGAGCAGGAGGATCCCAACTACGTAATGGAGGAAATGGAGGCTCTGGATCCGTTATGATTACTTATTATATATAATCTCTTCTCTTACATTAATCATAATGTGTAGAATACAATCCTTCTAAATATCATTCGTCTAAATAGAGAATGTCGTATCCACCTTATACGGCTAATTCATACTCTTGTTCCTATTCAAATCCTCCCTATCCTCCTTGTCTGCTTGACTCATATGGTTCGACGGGTGCTACGGGAGCCCAAGGTTTTACAGGCGCAACAGGAGCCCAAGGAGCACCAGGACAAGATGGCTATACAGGCGCAACAGGGGCGCAAGGATTTACAGGTGCAACAGGCGCAACAGGTGCCCAAGGATATCCAGGTTGCGCTCTGAATACAGGTGCAACAGGAGCGCAAGGATTTACGGGTGTAACAGGAACACAGGGATTTACAGGAGCCCAAGGTTTTACAGGTGCAACAGGGGCACAAGGTCTTTTAGGAAGCGCGGTGGACATAGGTGCAACAGGTGCAACAGGTGCAACAGGAGCATCATTATTATCATCTATGGTTCGTTTTGTAGGGGCGGCAAGTGGTAACCATACTACACCAGCCAATGTTCCCTATATCGTGGTAACAATGATTGCTGGCGGTGGAGGCGGTGGTGGTGGAGGAGGCGCTAATGCTGGTAGTGGTGGTGGAGGTGGATCAGGTGAGTCATTACAACTTTCTATTTTTACAAATAATCAACCATTAAGTTTTACTTATACTATAGGTGATGGTGGGACAGGCGCGCAGGCACCAGGTCTTGACCCTCCTTATCCTGGTGATCCAGGAGACCCTACTATATTATCATATAATGGAACAAGCTATACAGTATTGGGCGGATTAGGTGGAGAACCATGTCACGGTCCTGGTAATGGTTCAGGTGGCAATGGTGGTGCAGGCGGTAATAGTCGAACAGATACATATAGTTATGGTGGAGGAGGAGGTGCGCTTATTTCGGGGACTAATGGTGATGGAGGAGCTGGAACAGCACTTGGACTATCAGGACAGGCAGGTGGAACAAGTGCATATTCAAATGGTGGAAACGGTGGATTTGGAGGATTAGGTGCAATAGGTGGAGGATTTGGTAATGCATGGGCAGGAGGTGGCGGCGGTGGTGGAATTGGTGGAGGTGCAGGTGGGCAACTATTAACTAATCCACAAGCAGGAGCACCAGGAACAGGAGGTGGTGGTGGTGGAGGAGGGGAAGTTACTGGAGGAGATGGAGGCTCAGGATCCATTACCTTTGTTTATTTTACATAATATTGATCACTTATTCATATGATATATATTATTAAACTTAAATAATATGTATTATAAAAATCCTTTTATAATCCTTTTTATAGCTTATTAGCCCTCTTAGTGCCATGATGTGTAAAATACAATGCCTCTAATTATCATTCATCTAAATAGGGAATGTCGTATCCACCATATACGGCCAATTCATACTCTTGTTCCTATTCGAATCCTCCTTATCCTCCTTGCCCCGTTCAACAATTTGGCGGAACAGGAGCAACAGGAGCACAGGGTTTCACAGGAGCGACAGGAGCACAGGGTTTTATAGGCACCCAAGGTTTTACAGGTGCAACAGGAGTTCAAGGATTTACGGGTGTAATAGGAGCGCAAGGATTACAAGGAATTCCAGGTAGCGCATCATATACAGGCGCAACAGGAGATCAAGGAGTTACAGGACCACAGGGTTTTACAGGTGCAACAGGAGCACAAGGATTTACAGGATCAATAGGCACCCAAGGCCCTCAAGGAAGTATAGCAAACACAGGTGCAACAGGTGCAACAGGCGCACAAGGCGCAACAGGTGCATCCACATCTACAAGCATTTATTTCATAGGTCCGACAGGTGGATCCTATATGATACCACCCAATACAGCATATGCAATAATAAAAATGATAGGTGGTGGAGGAGGTGGCGGTGGTGGTAGTGCTGCGACCACGGCAGCTGGTGATGGTGGTGGTGGTGGTGGATCGGGCGGGTCGTTACAAATTCCACTTATTATAAATAATCAAATACCAACTATTACATATTCAATTGGTGATGGTGGCGCTCCTGGCACTGTAGGTAATACTGGATCACAAGGATATTCTACTTCATTAACATATAATAACACATCCTATATAGTAGCAGGCGGTGAAGGAGGTGGTGGTGGAACCGCTAGTTCTGTCCCAGGAAATGGTGGTGCAGGAGGTAGCATAAATCTAATTGGTATATATAGTTATGGTGGTGGCGGTGGTTATGGTGCATCTATAGGTGGTACTGGATCTACACTTGGAATATCTGGGCAGCCAGGTACAGGTTTGTGTGGTGGAAATGGTGGATTTGGAGGTTTGGGTGGCCAACTTGGCGGCGGAGGAGGTGGTGGAATTGGAGGAGGAAATGGCAGCCTACTTGGTGGTGGACCAGGTAGTCCAGGTGTATCAGGAACAGGAGGTGGTGGAGGTGGAGGATCAAATAATACTGCTGGAGGTAATGGAGGCTCAGGATCCATTATTATTAGTTATTTTACATAATACCATTTTAATATTTATATGATATGTGTTCATACACTCACATCATACAAATGATAAGAATCCCTCTTTACACTTACAACTTGCCCGCCTTCTTGCGACGAGAGCACTCACGCATCGCATCGCCGAGCTTCGTGTTCTTGTTCTTCGCCTTCATCTCATGATACACCTTCATGACCTTCTTGTTCCAATCTGACGCACCAGACTTCTTGGTTCCGTGACGCTTTTTAGCGTGATGGGCCTTGTGAGACTTCGAGCTGTGCTTGCGAGTGTGACGGGGCATGGTTCTATCGGATCGTTCGATTTTAATTCCACCTAAAGCTGGTAATCGTATGATCATATAATCCGATGACTGATTTCTCCAATTTTGTAAATGAACTCAACACGATCATCCAGCCACAAACGGCGATTGTTTCATCGCTAATGCAACCGCTAACGCAACCGCTAATGCAACCAGAACCACAACCAAACCGAAAGACCGTAACCCTTTTGATCGTCAGCACGCATGCCTGCCAAGTGAATGGCTACAGCAAGGTCATCCACAACCTCATCCAGCAATTGGCACTACAACCCTGGATCAAAATCATCCATTTCGGTACGCAGAAGCTTATCAACGGAGACATCGGCCGTACTTATCCTCCACAGGTGAAGGTCATCGATGCCACCGCTCGTGAAAAAGAGAAGCAGCCAGGGTTCGCCTTTGCGGAGCTTCCCGCCGTCATTCAAGCGGAGAAGCCCGATATTGTTTTCATTTACAATGATCTGTCCGTCATTTGCACCTACATCGAGCAGATTCGCAAGTCCATCGATCACCGTACCTTTAAGATTTGGGCCTATGCTGATCTGACCTATGTGTCCCCGCCTCAGCCCCTCATTGACATCTTGAATCGTGATGTCGAGCGTATCTTTTGCTTCACCAAATCCTGGAAGAAGGCCCTTGTGGCACAGGGCATGACGCGCCCCGTGGATGTGCTTCCTCATGCTGCAAGTTCCGCCATGCTGCGCCCGATTCCACGGGACATGGCCCGTCAAACACTGGGTCTCCCCAAGGATGTCTTTTTGTTTCTGTCGATGAATAAAAATATCCCGCGTAAGCGACTGGATCTGTTGATTGTTGCCTTCGTGAAGCTCATGGTGCGTTTCCCCATGAAGCAGATCTACATGATGATGGTAGCGGATAAGGGCGAGCGCGGCGGTTTCCCCCTTTTTGAGATTTTTGCCAGGGAGATCAAGCTACAGGGCGGATCCATTGACATGTATGGGAACCGGCTCCTGATTACTTCAAAGGACACCTGTTACAAGGATGACGATATCAATCTGCTCTATAATTGCGGCGATGTCTGTGTAAGTTGCGCGGAGGGGGAGGGATTTGGTCTATGTTCGTTTGAGCCGATGTGGCTCGGTATTCCGCAGATTGTGCCTGAGATCAATGGATACACGGAGTATTGCACGGAGGAGAATTCCATCCTGGTAAAGCCGAAACTGCGGTACTATATTCCGCAGGCGCATTCCACCGTGACGGGAGAGGCTCAGCTGGTGGATCCAGAGGATGTGGCAAAAGCGATGGAGCGCTATGTGTTTGATGAGGAGCTGCGAAAGCGTCACTCGCAAAAGGGTAAGGAGAAGGCGGCGGAATACACTTGGGAGAAGTGCGCGGCAACCCTCGTTAAACGATTGTCTGTGGTGCATGAGGAGGATGAGTAATTCGTAGGTAAAGGAATTCGTGTTCGAGAGGGATCGAAGCGAGATGATCAACGCGCACGGAGTGCAGAAAGGTACTTGCGGTCCATAGTTGGAGACGACTAACATCTACACGAATATGAAACCATATGCGGGCGTGCTCCAGCAATTCCTGGCCGGAAGTGGCTGAAATGCGTTTGTAGCCCATACAATCTGCGTTAGCGGGAAGGATATTATCGAGTTTAACATAGTAATAGCGTGTGCCAATTTCCATACTTTTTCTGATGAGACTACACCAGAAAAAGGATGCATTCAAATTTTTTAAATTCATTATTCTCTAACCAGTAAGGACTGCTACATCATGATATCGTCGCCAGGAAAGCCCCATGATCCAGCCACGTTCCTCCGTCTCGGTCTCTTTCCAGCATCGAAATCCCCATTTCTGATACATTTTAATCGCGCCGACATTGGAGGTGTCGACGAGGAGCCAGCAGGTAAAGTGTGTCGATCGTTGAAAGATGGCGTGCAGTGTTTCTTTCAACAATCGTGTTCCAATTCCGCGACCTTGACAATAAGGCGAAATGCCTAAAAATGCCAATTCAT
>Ga0315284_10005406_pt1 | contig 18128 bp, 41 predicted proteins | sample YL17G09_16_MG_FD_203696 | JGI IMG/M metagenome (GOLD analysis project Ga0315284, IMG submission 203696) | Sediment microbial communities from Yellowstone Lake, YNP, Wyoming, USA - YL17G09_16 | ecosystem: Environmental > Aquatic > Freshwater > Lake > Sediment | place: USA: Wyoming | collected...
AAAGAAAAAGAAAAGATTATCAAAAAAAGGAATCCCCGGAACTTTGTTTTTAAAAAATGGAAAATTTGAAACTACGGATGCAAATAAAATGATGAAATTTTTTGAAGATCGCGACGGCGGATATCTATATGAAATTAGTCATAATACTTACGGTATCCCATTTGAAGAAGATATATGAAAAAGATTTGGGGAATAATAAGAGAAATCTTTGATATTTGTTTGATTGTCATTGTTCTCGCAATCCTTGCTTTCCTCAGTATTTTTAAAGAAGAATATAGATTTAACGATGAAGAAGATAAACGTTGGTGGAAGTAAGTATTAAAATAAAAATTATTGATTCTTATTTTTAGTTGAAATTAGAAAAGTTTAGGTATAACTACATCTTCTGCCATTTTTTGAGCCATTGATCCAACCTGAATCAATTCCTTTAATAAATCTTCAAAATTTCTTTCTTTATTTTTTTTCTTAACTATGTCCCAAACTTCGTCTATTTCTTCAAGTATGACTGCATAACCCTCGTGAATTGAATTAATCTTGCCGTGTTGTTTTCGAGCTAATTTTAATTCTTTTTCAACTAACATATTAAAATTCAGTTTCATTTTCATCCATTCCGTCTATAATTTTTCCTAATCTATTATGTTCGTATTCTACTCTGCCTTTAAATGATTTGAGTTTTTCCAATATTTTAATTTTACTTTTTTCGGTTTTACAACGTTTGTATTCGTCTAAAAGTTTACCGGCAGTTTCGTTAGTCCACCGGATAGTTTTCAATTCAATATCTAATTCATTCATATTATGTATTTCGTAATAAATTGATGGTGGCTCTAAATTTTATTGCCCATTCATTTGCATATTTTCTTTCTGTATTAATTCTATTATTTAATTGTTCAAGTTTCTTGAAGGCATCTTCCATTTGGTCTTCTGTGGAATTTGGATTATCCAAAATTTCTTCTAATATATTTACTTGATTATTTAAAAATAATGCAGTATCTTCTCCAATTTCTCGATGTTCACATAAATCCATTATAGTTCTTACCAAGAAATTAATTTCCGTTTCATCTGGTTCACCTTTCATATAATCCACATTATATAGATTATACTCGATCACCACAAGATTTTAACTTTTTTTATTTATGAGGGTTGACAATTTCAGTATTGGGATTACAATAACCACATGATGTTAAAAGTGGAACGTTATATGGTGAAGCCAAACTATTGTTTGGTGTTCAACGATTCTACCGATATTCAACTTTATGCCTAATTGCACGAAAAAGACTATGACGTGTCAATGTTCAAGTTGTAGAAGTGAATCCCTGAGAATGGGGTTTTCAACCGAACAATGTTCCTTCTGTCAGATAAGTATTACAAAAGACACGTGGTATCAATTTATCGGTGATAAAATTTCTTGTGAAAAGTGCTACAAAATCAATTACAAGATTTGTCGTATTTGTGGTAAAACACACTTAAAAGATGATATAGCTCCCGCAGATATTAATTTTCGTGGAGAAGCTATTGTTGTGTGTAATAAGTGCTTGGCTGAACAGTTTAAAATCTGCCTTTCTTGTGGAAAACCACATTACAGAGGAGATTTGCTTAGAAATGGTGACCAGTGGTATTGTCAAGAGTGTTTTCATGCTCGGTTTGATACGTGTCCTGTCTGTAAGAAAATTTATGTTAAAGGTAAAGTAAATCATCGTATTTATAACAATAGTTCTCCGTGTTGTTTTGATTGTTTTGGAACGTTCGGCCCAATTATTCATTATGAACATACAACCTATTTACAAAAGAAGGGCAAAGAACCAAATTATTTAGGTGTTGAATTGGAAGTCGAAATAGCGGACCATATTAAAACTAAACGTGGCCATAAAGCACTTGAAGTATTGAACAAACTTGGTGTAGATACTTCCGAATTCCGTGTCAAGGAAGTTGATTTCGCCGTTGTCAAAGAAGACAGTAGCCTCACTTGTGGATTTGAAATCTGCACTTGTCCTGCCACATTGAAAGTTCAGAAAAAAACTTGGGGCAAATTCTTTGAAAGTCGGCCTGACAATCTCATTTCTGGAACTGTTGAAAAATGTGGATTACACATTCACTGTTCTCGGCAACCACTAACTCTTTTGACCATCGGTAAAATGTTGGTCTTCGTTAATGACGTAATAAACAAACCATTTATTGAATGTATTGCTGGCCGAAGTGCCAACAATTATTGTAAAATTTCCAAGAAAAAACACGGTGATTGTCTCATTCAACCTCGGAATCGCGAGGAACGTCACGAAGCAATTAATTTAATGAATCGTGAAACAGTTGAGTTTCGTATCTTCAAGGGAACTTTAAAAGCTCAAACTTTATTCAAAGCAATGGAATTCTGTGACGCATTGATACAGTTTTGTATGTCGGCCCGACACTCAATTTCATATTGTCGAGTTGTCGAAAACTTTATCAAATTTGTCGAAACGAATAAGAAAATCTATCCGCATCTTCACGCTTTCATTTTAATAAAATGGTTAAAACAAAACAATGATTGGGTGAAGAAATACGGTTTCGGAACCTTCGACAATGAACTATAATTAAATCCCCAAATAAAATACAATAAATAAAACTATGTGTTTAGCAATCTATAAGCCAGCCGGACTTGATATTCCGGAGAAAAATCTTAAGAGTGGCTTCGATGCCAACAACGATGGTTGTGGAATCGCTTGGGCCGTTGACGGCCAAATTCACATTGAAAAAGGATTAATGACTTGGGATGCCTTCATAGGCATTTATCAGGAAATTAAAGAATTTCCTTGTCTGATTCATTTTCGTAAAGCGACTCATGGTAAAAAGAATGATGAAAATTGTCATCCGTTTATATTCAATGACGGTAAGCATGCTTTGATACACAATGGAGTTATTCCTATCAAATGCAACGATTCCGATTACTCTGATACGTGGCACTTTGTTAATAAAGTATTGGACCCTCTTATCAGACAGGGAGTCCCCGTCAGCGATCAATCGTTGTCATGGTTCGTTCGTGTATCTATCGGAACGGATAAAATCGTGGTTATGGACGGAATTGGAGCCGTTGTTATATTCAATGAAGAAAAAGGTAATTGGGAAGATACCGATGGTCCGGAAGGGAAAAAAGGAAAGGTTTGGTATTCAAACTTTTCTTTCCGTGGAACCAATAACAACTGGAGAAACACTACTACCAATTATGGAACCGGAGGATACGCTGCTGCTGGGAATGGAATGCACCAGTCTTACTCTAACATTACCGGCAGAGTCGATCCCGAGGATGATGAAACTTGCGGCGGAAACGACTGGGAAGGTTATGGTAATAGGTGTTTGGTGTCTGGGACCGAAGCAAGCAAAAGCATCGAAATTGCTGACGATACATCTCGAAACCCAGGTTGTATGACTGAATATGGTTGGTTTGATACCGAAATCGAATCGGAGATCAAACAAATTCAAGGCACTACTCAAATGAATCGTGAAGACGCGATCATTCAGGTCTTCAATAACGCTTAATCTTCACAAAATTAGAGGGAGTGTTGTTTGGGGCAATACTCTCTCTAAAATTTTATATCGGTGCCTTAAGAATAGAAAATGATGAAGATGCCACCGAATAATTCAAAGAGAACGTTTTATATGCCGTATGAAAAGAAGAAGGAATGGAAACAATTTTGTGATGATTGTAAATTTATATTCAAGGTTATATTCTATCCTTTCATTTTATTGGCGACATGCCTTAACAAATGGTTTCTAAATTTGGATAGTGTTTCCGGAGGCGCTAATCATACCAATTATTCACAAAGAACATTAACTCCTCTCTTTCAAAAACAAAAAGATTGTAAAGAACACGAATGGGCGTGGGATTGGAGCCAAAAGAAAAATTGGTTTATGACCGTTGGCGGAAAGCCTAACGGAGCACATTTTAATTTAGATGAATGTATAAAATTAAAACAACAAAAACCAGATCATAATGAGACAAATCTTGTTATGTTGCAGGAATGGAAAGCATCCAGTTATGATATAGTTTTTTGTTCGATAAATAGATACCATTGTAAAAAATGTAATTCTGTTTACTTAAGAGATTTTTATACCAATCCATATTGGAAAAATCTTTGTAGCATTCCATATGTGCCTAAGAAATGCGATACTCAATCTATACCTGTGTATAGAAAAGAAATAGCTGTGGAGCCAGTCAAAATATATGTTAATTAAATATAAGGAAATGGATGCCTGAAAAAGAATTTAATGTAGAAATTACAAAGTTTTATGTTATTTCTTGGATATTTCTAATAATAGCAATAATTCTTCTTTATCTAGGATATTGGATTGGTTGGATATGTTATTATTTAAGTTTTGGTTATAGTTTTGCTGATATACATATCTCACCATTGGATGGCCCTGGTGAACCACCAAAAGCAGCATAATATATAATAGAAGTGTAAATTGAGAAGAGCTTGACATTTTATAAATTACCGTTATAATTTTAAGGTTGAATTATGAGTGATCAAATAGAATTACTTTTCGTCGAAAAGTGTTGCTGTCGTTGTAGAGACGAAAATATAGAAGTAACTAAAGTTGAAGGAAAACTTTGGTGTAATAAATGTTTGTTAGAAAATTACTTTATCTGTAGTGGTTGTAATTCTTTCAAACTGCGAAAATCCCGACACTCTGTTAGGTCCATTAACGATTGTTATAGTAAAGTAGTGGGCGATCAATGTTTTGATGAACAATATACTACTTGCAAGGTAATGTGTGATCAATGTTTTGATGAACAATATACTACTTGTCAACATTGTAATCGTGGATATAAAAAATCAACCGTTCATAAATATGAAAATCATATTTATTGTCGTTCTTGCTACAACTCAATGTTTGAATGTGTTGCCTGCCGAAGACGTTGTTTTCCAGAACAATTCATGTCAGGCGGATTGTGTCGGTATTGTTACGACGATGAATGTATAACAATTAACCCCGACCATCACGCACGGGCTCCTCAAGATTTCCAAGGTAAAGGACCACATTATTATGGTATAGAATTGGAAGTTGAAGTTGATGATAGAATCGAACGTAGAGCTAGTATAGCAAAAAAGATTTTGGGAATCTTTAATGGATTTGTTATTACCAAACACGATGGAAGTCTCATCGACGTAAATGGTAAAAATACAGGATTTGAAATTGTTACTGTTCCAGCATCAAGAAAAGTTCAATATGAAAAATGGAATTTGTTTTTCGATAACCTTCCAAAAGGATTACGATCTTATGATACAAAAACTTGTGGACTTCATATTCATTGTTCACGTAAACCACTCAGCATGTTGACGATAGCTAAAATGCTATTATTTATCAATAATCCTGAAAATGCTAAATTCATTCAAACTATCGCTGGAAGATCGGCAAACAGATTTTGTCAGATTCATAGTAAATGTTTAAAAGACGTTCGCCGGGCTGGAGATCGATATGAGGCATTGAACCTTGTAAATAAGGGAACAGTGGAATTTCGTATCTTTCGTGGTACTCTGAAAAGAGAAAGTTTATTTAAATCCATAGAATTTTGTGACGCCCTTCTACATTATTGTATGGAGTGTTTTTGTAATTTTTCTGATTCTAAGAGGGTTGACAAATTTTTGGACTATGTTAAACTCCATAAGAAAGATTATTTACATCTTTGGGCGTTTTTAACTGCCCGGTGGTATGGAACCGAAACCGATTTAACTAGAAAAATGGGATTTCCTTTGCCAAATAAACCGGCAGAAGTGGAATCTTACAATAACGAACCGAATCCAGAAATCAGACAAAATACAGATGACGGTCCTAATTATGGTGCTTTAGAGGGTAACGATGATTTTTGGGGACCTGATTTAGACAACGACGGTAATTAAATAAAAAAGCAACAATCAACTATGTGTTTAGCGATATATAAACCAGCAAGAGCAGTAATTCCCGTTCACCATTTGGAAAATGGATATGAAGGCAATCCGATGGGGTGTGGCTTTTGTTGGCCTGAAGAAGATAAAGTTAAAGTCATTAAGGGAATGTATTCCTTTAAAGATTTTCTTGCTCTCTATAAGGATATTGAATCAAGGGGACCGCCCATGTTAATTCATTTCCGTATGGCTACGCATGGCGGAAAAAACGAATTCAACTGTCATCCATTCTCAATGGCCGATGAAAAATTTGCTCTTATTCACAACGGAGTCATTCCGATTGCTACAAGTAAGGATTCTTCGGGAAAAGAAATGAGTGATACTCATACTTTTGCCACTCTTGTTATGGAACCGATGTTACGTGCTGGTATCAGTCCCAAAAAACCATCATTTCGGTTTCTTGTCGAACAAACCATCGGCAACGGAAATAAGGTTTGTGTAATGAATGCCACGGGAGACGTAATAATTTACAATATGTCTCAGGGTGATTTTGAAGATGCCGTTGATAAAGATGGAAACAAATTCAAAATCGACGGCAACGATGCAAAAGTTTGGTATTCAAATTGTTGTTATAAATATTCTCATTTGACTTCTCAATGGAATGATGATGGCGACGATTATTGGAATACCCGTGCTCCAAACGTGGGGTGTGGTAAAATTCCTATCGGTTTTCACATTCACCCAAAATTGGATAGGCCGTTGATCAATATTAAATTGCCCGATAAAATTGCAAACGAAATTAAATCGGCTAAAGAATCAGCGGCGGCCATTCAGGCCGCTTTAGCCATTCGGGAATCCACACCTATTCGTTTGACCAATGACAAACCAAAAGAAAATACTATTAACGAACAAGATGAACCAGAAAAGGGTTTAATCTTCAATACAAAGAATGAATTGGAAATAACATATCTCATACAACACATGCATATGGCTCGGCCACAAGCGATTGAAGTTTTGGGTCTTCGAGTTGCTGATAGCATAGCCTATGTTGATTAGTTATGAGCAAACGAATTATCACTCACAAGAATATTGAAGAAATTTGTGATAAAGATATTACTATTTGTTTTACCGTTTCAGGAACATTTCAGGCACAATTTTTAGGTAGAATTGTAGCAAGACTCCGAAACAGATTTAAACAATATGTTTTCATACCGGCAACTCCATTCGCTACATTCTGTTTTTCTTCGGGAGATGTAAAAAAGATTGAACGATTAGGAGACAGTTTTGTATTAACAATTTACGATTCTTTCGGCAAGAAAAAGAAACGGCGAAAAAAGAAACCTGACTCTACTACGCTTGTTGTAGAAACTGAAAATGTTATTGATTTATCTAATTCGGTTAAAGTTTCTAAAGAAGATGATTTTGAATTCAAAAACGATAGTAGCGAATAGAAAATATAAAATCATTTCCGCTCCTTCGTATGAAACTGGAATTATTTGTGATTTTCTTGTTGGCTTAATTGGTATATGTCGATGGGGGGATGGAGACGGAGCATGCTTAACCTTTGAAGATAACAGATCTTATATAATTCCTTATCGTTGTTTAGTCAATCTATCATTAGATAGAAAATTCAGAACTTCTCCTACGATACATAATTTTGAATATCATAGTCAAATCTATAGACTCTGTAAAATTCCTGAAAGATATGGATATTCAATTTCTGTTTATGGCCTTATAGGTAAACTTTGTTCTATCGCTGAATATGACGATGAAAAACATTTGGTTGTAATTTATTTTGATGATGAAAAAATTAGGTTTTCTGTTTCACCGGATTGCCTTGAAGATGTAGGTCTTGACATTTTATAAATTACTGATAAAATAATTCTGGTGATATGGTCACGTGTAATGAAAAAATACTTAGAGAATTTTCTCATTTGGATGGCGATATGTATTTTGTATTTACTGGCACAACCGATCATATTTTTATTTCGGATTTGTGGTATGTCTAAAAAACATAAAAGAAAACATTTAAAAATCAAGAAAACGGAACCTAAACAAGAAACCCGAAGGGAACCCGTGGCAGTTATGGAAACGGTTACACATACTTCTTTAGTATCCAAATCCAAACTTACTATGTATAATGTTTGGCCTGGTAAAAAGTTTAGAGTTATTTGCAAACCTGTGGATTGGGACGGTGATTGTAAGTATGTTGGAATGATTGGAGTTTGTGAATCCACCAATGCAAAATACGGTGCCCGTTTAAAATTTGAAGCAGGAACCAGTATGACTTTCCCCTTTTCTGCACTTGAAATAGTGGCAGACACGACTAATGGAATAAAGGAAGCGGTTATAGGTCGCAAATATAAACTTGTCAATAAACCTCCTCAATGGAAAGTTGGTTGCCGTTTTATTGATAGAACCGGAACTTGTGTCCAAATTAAAGAAGGTAAGAATAAGGAAAAGTTGGTTCGTTTAAACTTTCTTACTGGTGAATCGGTAGATTTTCCTTTTGATTGTGTTGATGAAGTTCCTTCAATAGAATTGAATGCTAGAGAAATGTTGAGTAATCGAAAAGATATTATAAATGAAAATACGATAGTTACCGGAGAATACTTTCGTGTTATCAAGAAGCCAGAAAAGTTTGGAAAAGAAGCTGAAAAACTTGTTGGTAAAGTTGGAAGGGCTAAATGGGCTAATTATCATGGAGTTTGCTTAAAGTTTAGTGATGCTTCTGGTTATGTTATTGAATTTGACGCCATCGAACGATACACACCCGTTGTCTCTGTAAATCCTGTGAAAGAAATTAAATTGAGCGCCTCTACTTGTATTATTCACCGCAAATATAAACTTATCAAATATCCTGACAGTTGGAAAGGTGAGGATAAAGATTTGGTTGGTCAAATAGGTAAAGTTCTGTGGGCAAGTTGCACCGCCGGCGGAGCAATGGTATTATTTCAAGCAGAAAAATCGGTGGCCAAAAAGGTTGTTCCATTTGAGTGTCTTGAAGAGTTGCCTAGACCCTCCGAAGCGGAATTGATTGATTTAATCAAACAAAAACCGGAAAAGATTCTCAGAATCATTAAAGGATTGAGCAAGATTACTCGTTTACGTCCTGTCAAGGATTTTGTGGAAAAGGGCATTTTGCCTGAAGTTAAACCACCGGAAAATCCGCCTGGTCCCGTTGTTGACGAAGAAGATACGCGTATGTCAGAACAAATAAAGGAAGAACTTGCCGAGAAGGCGGCACTAATTGGCCCGATTCTTCCGAACAACGTTATCGATTTGAACGCTCAAAATCCATCATAGTCAACTACCACTCGGCTAAAGCCGGAGTGGCTTGCCAGATGCTTAACAAAAGATTATGAATATAGAATATTTGAACGTCACTGCCGGAAAACGTTACAGGCTAATTAAAAATCCACCGGCTCCTTGCCCGGAGGGGACTCCTTCCCTCAGTATAATAGGCGATTGTAAGTGGACAAGTTCAACATGCGGAGCATGTATGAATTTTGATGAAAAAAAAGATGTAATGATTCCGTTTGATTGTTTGGAATTAGCCAAAGAAGAATCCATTGAAGATGCAATCTTAGTGGCAATTATGTTAGATGATCCGCGAGGAGTGTTAAAAATACTTCGTGGATTGTGGAGAATGACCAAACGACCTATCATTCGTAATTTGATGGAATGTGGCGAACTTCCTGCGGAAATAGAAGATAAAACTTCGGAAGATTACGAAAAAGATTGGAATGAATGGCTTGATTCCATTAAAGATGAAGATGTTGAGACGGAATGTGTTAAGAAATAATGAAATCTCCGATCAAAAGAAAGAAAACAGAAAGACATTGTCCTATAAATGTCGATAGTTTATATAGACGTTGGTTCAGAGGAGATAAACGCATTAATTGGAAATTGATTTCAAAATTATTAGATCGTTGGGAATGTGGCGAATATATTCCGTGGCGTAAATTAAGCCATACATTTATTAAGGCAGGACCAAGACCAAGACGGAGAACACGAAACCGAAGACAAAACCAAGAACCAAGAGAGCAACGAGGACGGGACATATTTGATGATTTTTTTGGAGAATATGACATTATACGATTTGCCGATCAAGAATAGTTGACCCTCTTGACATTTCATATAATCCTGATAAAATTGAGTATTCGTATGGATCAGGCTCTTACATTTGATAAGATTTTTGTTGGCCGACAATATAAAGTGGTCAAGATGCTGCCCAATTGGGTTCAGAGATATCCATCTGAATACATGGGAAGAATCGGGGAATGTGAGTGGAAAAACAGTCATACAGGGGTTTGTTTAAAATTTGATGCCAGTTTGGATTTAAGGCGTCAATTTTCTCCTGAGTGTCTTGAAGAAGTTAAGGATATGGATAAAGTTTTACTTACTGGCGATGCCGAAAAGATTGAGTTGATGCCCGAAACGGTAAAGATTGGTTCTTTATACAAAATTATATCAGTTCCTTCTTGGTATAGTAAAACGAATCTTCCCTATCGTGCTTTGGGAAAGATAGGAACGTGTATAAATATTCATCCTTTTGGATTAATGCTTTCAATAACCGAATTGAAAGCACAATGTTACATTCCTTTTCAGAACATCGAAGAAGTTAAAATAACGATTATACCGAAAGAAATCACAGATAAAGAATTGATTTCCAAAATGGTATCCAATCCTCTTGGAGCATTAAAAATTGTTAGAGGATTATCTAAAATGAATAAAAATTTACATCTTAGGTCTTTCCTTGAACAAGGGTCTATTTGATTATGGAAATTGGACAAAAAATTATTGTGCTTCGTGATAATGTTTGGTCTGTTCAAGAAACCGTGTCCAAAATGAACCCTGATGGTTCTATAAATTATTTATATAATGGCCGGGCCGAAACAGCAAAGACAGGCTATTGGAGAGTTACTAAAAAAGAATGGAATGAAGAAGTAATACATAATTTGGTTGTTGAAAATAACATTTTTGCTATTTACGCCGAATCCCATTCACGAAAAGAAAAATTATATTATCAATTTGATAATGATTTCACGGAAAAATTTGAAAATAATTTCATGGAAGATTGTGGATGTATGATGTGCCAACGAGCGAAGATGAGAAGGATGCGAGAAACTTTACGGTGATAATATGGAAAAGAAAAGAGAAACATTAACAGAAAAAACTCTCAGAATTCTTACTACCGTTCACCGGCCATTCATTATTTGCATTGATGGAATTTGGAGAGAAGTAATGGGAGTGTATGTTTTGCCATTGATTGAACCGTATAAAATCAAATATATTCTCAATGGATTGGAATTTGAATCAAATACAAACCAAGCCTTTGATGTTTATGGATATGATGAAAAATATATTGGAGATAGGATTATTCAAAAAAATTTAGAAAGCTTGCCGGCGGTATCGAAACGAAATCAAAAAGAAGATGATACAATGATATTCATAGATACTCCTAGATTTTTTGCCAATGGACATGTCAGGCTTAATAGAACTACTAATATTCGTAGGAATAGGAATGCGTTTGTTGAGCCTGAATTAGAGCCTCCGATTTTCGTTACTACTACATTACCCATTTTTACAAACGAAAATAATTTGTAATGCCCATAACTAAAAACATAAGAAGAAAACGTTCAATCTTTTGTCAAAAAAAGAAGAATACATCAATCATTGATGCTGCTGTTTTTTCTAAAGATGTATGGATTTTGTGTAAGGGACGTGCTTATTGTAATGGAAAATTTCGTCATTGGATTAACGGCATAGAAGGAATTGTTAATAGAAATAATTGGATTTCACTTAACCACTCAAACTGGAATGAAGAAAGAAAATTATTAGAAATTTGTTACTTAAATTGTAGATTTTTGGAATTAAATCATCCTCTACTGCCGCTGAAATACCAAAATGATTTTGACGATTATTATGTGGAAAGATTGACACGGGACTTGGTTCAAAGATATAGAATAAGAAATTTGGTTCAAGCCGCCGAAAATTATGGTACATTACCCCCAGAACCGCCACATCAAATCGTTGAAGCAGAACTTCCGACTCAGGTATGACCATCGAACAGATGGAAGAAATGATAGAGGAATGTAAAGGAATGACATCCGAAGAAGTTTTTAATTTGGAACAAGGACATTTCAATCAAGTAAACTACGAACATTATTCTCAATTATTAGAAGAACTTTTGAGAATGGCATTGATTCACGTTCCTTGGACTAAATGATTATATTTCTAAAATTTAAAAATTTTTTAGAAAGAACACGTAGGTTTCTAAAATCTGAAAAGTTTTTAGATTTTCTAACTCTTTGTATAATTCTTACTGGTCTTTCTGTTATTGTTTTTCTTCACATACTTTTAGGTAAATATTTTCCAAGCATTCTTTATATCCTTATACTAACATATGCAATTTCCTTCCTTGTATATCAAACCATAAATCTTATCAAAAAAGGTAGGTTCAAAGAACTTTGGAAAATTATTAAGAAGAGTCTATTGACAAATAAAAATACGGTTGTAGAATGGATATATGGCAAAGAGTATTTTGTTCGAATAAACAAAACTTGGTCAGTTCAAAGAGTCAAACGATTTAAGAGAAAAGATTGTTGTAAGAGAGTCGTTGTAAAATATGGACCTGACAAGCACAAATGGGTTTTAGAGCCGGATGATTATGACAAAGTTCTCACCGGCATGTCTCAAGATGTTATTGATGATTTAATAATAAAGACGAACATCGCGGAATTAAAACGCCACAATCATTCTAAAAACGATAGTATGGATGATCTCAGTCCATTACAATGTTATTACAATAATGAGTAGTATGATCGTGTCAAAAACAAAACCTACATTTATCTATACTAAAAATCAAGCATTAGTTATGCTTGAAGATGGTATTTGGAGAGTTTCTCGCGGTGCCTTGGGAAATGGAACTTTTATTTGTGAACAGGATGGATATCAATATGTTCTTGATGAAGGGTCATTTAGAATGTTATATGATGACACTTCCATCGAAAATGCTGAAAATATTGTTATTCAACATAACATTGATCGTTTGAACCGAAATTATAACTTAAAAGTTCCCCAATTCGTGCAGCGGGGTGCCGACCAGGTCAGATAGAAGAAAAAGAATGACAATTACGAAGAATAAATCGAAATAGGACATGAAACCATTAGGCAAAAAATGGCACATATACTCTACGCAGGATATCCGTTTTGATGTGGATGGTTATACTGAGCCTGACAAAGATTATCAAAATGAAGCACTTGCTGCAGTTTTAGTAATAGAAAAGATTTTAAAATCTCCTATTCCGGCAGATTCACACCTTATTCTTTTAGGAACGGCACAGTGATGAGCGAAAATCGTATTATATTCATAGAAACTTTATCCTGTAACTCCGAAAAAACTTTGGGAGATTTAGTGGGAGAAGCTTATAGCAATCAATTAGCATTTTTTGAGTGTAGTGTCGGACATTATAATAAACAGTGGTATAATATAAAAAGAGGAGATACTATTGTTTATATGATTGATGGTGTTACTGCATGTAAAGGGGAAGTTATTCTTAAAATACAACGGGTTTATAAACCAATATTTATGCCTGACCATGAAGAATATAAAACATTTTCTGAATTCGCAAAAGAAATGTGCCCTCGTAATTTTTCTGATGATGATTGGCTCTTATTTGCACAGCAAAAACATACGAAGGCTATTGCAAAAGACAAATTATTTTTTGTGGTATTTGCCATAGTAAGAACGAATTGTTTGTTTCAAAAAAATAAAAGCATTTTGTTGGATAAGGTTGCAGAAATGGAACAAGCAGAAGTGGATATGGCAAGCATCGGTATTTGTTCTTTGAATTAATAAAAGGCATGGAACCAAATATCACAATTCAAGAAGCATATCAGTTGATGATGGTTTTAGAAAATGATATACCAATATGGGAAAAATCAAAAATTGCTATGACATTGTTAATTTTAGCGGCAAATCCTTCACTAATTAAAGAAGGAGAATCTGTTTTTGGAAGTAAATATAGCAGTAGCAAACCTACCAGATTCACTCGTATTTATTATGATGATGATGATGATTGGAACATATGTGACTGATAAACAGTTGAAAAGATGTGATAATATTAAACAATTCCAATTCACACAAAATTAGAATCGATGCAAAAATTAGAATTTGCCTCTGAATACAGTTGGGTGGATAAACCCGATGATTATGAAAGTGATTGTGGAGAGGATGAAATTTTATTTCTTCATAGCAGAAATAAAACTCCTATAAATAAATGTAATTGTTATAGGTGTCATATGTATAAAACTCGTAAGAAACAGTATTCTTTACAGGCAAAAATTCATAGAGATTTAACCGCAGATGATTTTCGACAGATTGAACAACAAATTAATGAAGAAATGGCTGCCGCTATCCTTGCTGATCGGGAGTGATATAAGTGAAAAAACTTTTACTAAAAGATATATCATCATTCAGAACTTGGCAGTTTGACACTTCTAAAGGGTTAGACAGTGCTGGACAAAGAGCTGTAAGCACAGTGTCGTGCCCCTCTCATTTTCCTGTTCTTTTAGTTTTTGAATTTACTCAAACGATAGACACCTTCGATTCACTTGATAAATTGGAATATGTTTATGTTTATATCGGCGATTTTCCAGTGAAAGAAGTTAAAACAGGCATTTATATTTATCAAGTAGTAAAAACCAATGAACGATTTTTGGAAATGATGGAGCATTAATTATGGATATTGGATATAACTCAGACGTATATAAATTTGTAATTACTTCACCGGAAGGAATTGTTCTTGCCATTGTAGATAACGTTTTTATTGCTGAAAAAATTTCTGATACGTTTGATAAAATGGTAAAACGAACAAAGGCCCTTGACAATATAAAAAGTCATGGTAAAATTTAAAACTGAAACTAACAAAACACTACGATGTATAACGTAACAGACAGATATCATACCGAGTATGTAACCGAGTCATTCGGAAAACACAGAGTTATGGATAGACAGACCGGTGAAACGATTTGTGAATTAGATTCATGGCAAAAGGCCGATATTGAAGTAAAACGACTGCTGCGGATAGAAAGAGGCATTATGAATGACGACAACATTGAAATTCCATTTACATATTACCCTGAGAAAAGTCGAGAACCTATGGAAGTGGAATCGGTGGTTGTTCATAAGTAAAAATGGTTCATCAACTAAAAGGTTTAAAACATTGTAAATTGCTCAAAAGGAGAGCCATGAAGATGTTTAAAGCTACTGGTTATTCAAAAGCAGAGGGAGTGTGGCGGGGATGTATCAAAACAGCAATCGACAACCACCGAAATTCTTTGGTATTTGATGTCATTAGTGAACGGTTTAAAAAACGTTTATATTTACAAAAACAGCAAGAGTTAAGATTTGACAACGTAGGGTGGATAGGATGATCAGTAAAATTATTGTATTGCAGGCTTCAGGTAAAGATCACCTTAAATATATTAAAGGACGTGCCGTAAAGTTGTGGGAATCCAGAGGCATGGGCAACGGAAAATTGAGAGATTGTATCAAGGAAATCTTAAAGGAACATTGTGAATTATTAACAAAACAAATCCGAACAAATCATATTCCAAGTCGTTGTGACTATTGTGGTGCCATAATGGCCAAAAAAGAAGTAAAAGAATGTTCTCCTTATTGTAGAGTGTGTTGGAAAAAACATTTTTTAAAAGTTAAAATGTGTGAAATATGTGGGGTAAAATTATTACCTGAACATATAGACAATTACGAAAATTATTGTGAATGGTGCTGGAGACAACATATTCTTAAAGCATAACATAAGTGTGTATCAAAAATGTATATCAATCAAAGGGATTGGATCATTGCAAAGAAATGCAACTTCAAGCGTGGTGTGAAAGTCAAGGAGTTGAAGAAAAAACATTTGATGAATGTTTAATATTTGTTATTGAAAGACATCGAAGAGCCGTAGAGAAAGAAATTAAACGCCTAGAAATTGAAAAATCTTTTGATTATGCAGGCTGAAGGATTAATACATATACGTAATCTAAAACAAGACGCTGCGGCCATATGGGAATGCTATGGATACGAAGACGAATATTGGCCACAATGTATTTTGATTGCTATGAAAAATCATCGATTGTTTTTATCTGAAAAACGGAAAGAAGAAGAAAAAACCAAGTATGAAAAAGTTGAATCATTGTGGAATAGTGGATTTGTGGATTAATGCATGATTAGATTAAAAATTGGTGCAGCAAGAGCAGAGTGGTTACTAAAAAAGGCTACGCTTAAACGATCACACAGACCAATAACAGATTCAGATATGGCAAGACATAAACATACTGGAGATAATTGTAGTTGTGGTTTGAAAAAACCATACGATCAAAAAAGTATAGAAAACATTTGTAATGTTATTCTTCAATGCGGAGAAAAGCAAATCGTGGATAAACAAAAAGAAGAAAACGAGTTGTTGCACGATATGATGGTTGATGCTGGTATTACTGAGTAAATTTATATCGTGAAGAAGCCCGAAGAAATTGCTAAAGTTACTGATTTCGTTCCTGTCGGGGATGATAGTATTGTTGATGACAATGGAATTACAAATAGGTGGGCAATTCGCCGTAGGAATAGGGAGCGAGCTTTAGAGGATCAACGACGCCAAGACGAAGAAAACTTTATTGAATAATAAATGGACTTGACAATATAAAAAGTCGTGATAAACTTTGGTTACTATGAAAAATATCATTACCAAAAATAAATCGTCAACAAAAACACATTGAGAATTGACTTGAACATCTTCGAGCTTTCAGTTAATGAGTAAAGGGCCAATCAAACGAGAAATTACGCATAGCATGCTTGATGATGCTTATGAAGTGTGGATAAAAGAAATACAAATTGAATGTTTTAAAATTGAAAAAACAGAAGGCAGATACGAGATTGACGAAATTATTAAAAAGTTTGTAGAAGAAAGAGGGATTGTAAAGTTAAAGAAAGCTTTGAAAGAAAAACGACGACTCAGAGACAGATGAAATATCGTAAAACAACGTTGGAAGTAAAACGAAGTGGAGGAAAAAAATCCATGATGTTCCGGCCCCTGAATCATAACGTTGAGAGAGAAATTTTACGAATGGAGACACCCGAAGAAACGGAAGTCAAATATCAATCTGATAAAGTAAGAAGAATTGTAAAAAGAATAACTAATTCTCCATTCATTCACATTGACGCTTAATAAAATTATGACCATTGAAGAAAGAATTTATATGCTTGTGAGAGAAAATGGTGTCATTTCTCTTGAGGATCTGGCCGTTCAAATGGGTGAAGCAAAAATAGTCATTGAAATTAATCATCCATTTAAAGAAAAAGTTTTTAAATTAATTCATTGTGGTAAAATCAAATCAGGTTGGGATGGAAAATTGAGGATGGAAATTTAAAAAACCCTAATAAAATTATGGAAAAGCAAATTTGTTGTGAATGTAGCGTTCCCATTCAAGGAAACTCAATCTTTTGGGTAGGGGATCAGTGTTTTTGTCAACAATGTTTTCAAGAGGCACAAGACATAGCCGAAGCTATGAACCAACAAGTGCCCCCTTGGTGGAATAATAATTGATTATGAATTAAGACAAATTAAAGAAAATCTAACAAACAAATCTTAAAAAATGCCTATCGTGAAAAAACCTGATGTATCAATTCAAAGAAACATTCAGATAAAATCGATGCGTGCTTGGAATATCCTTCTCCGAAAAAAATCGTTAGATAGGGAAATTAAAAGTGATATGATAAGGTTTTTAGATTTAATTAACAAAGAATTAGATTCTCTTGGTTTTGCTCCAGAACCACATGGAGCATATCGTTACGTTAGATTTCATAATAATAATTTTGATGATAACTATCTTCAAGCGAGAAACATTTACATTCACGGAACAATACCAAGTTCTCCTCATAGTTCATTAGCAAATATTGGATTTTTGTTTGTAAGGTATTATCCCAATGGAGAAAGAGAAGGACGTAAAGAAACCAAATATATTCTTGATGTTCATAGACTATCCATTAGGCAAATCACTCAAATAATTATTGAATTATTAAACTATCCTGATAGAAAAGTTAAAGAGTGTCTCGAAAACGGATATCTTTATACTACCGGCGTTTATAAATTAATGATGGGCACCTTCTACCAAAGAGAACAGGGAACAAATGATGACGATGGAGTATTTGCCGAATGGTGACGTTGACAACATAAAAACGTGTGGTAAAATACTACTGTGATA
>Ga0315284_10005407_pt1 | contig 18128 bp, 12 predicted proteins | sample YL17G09_16_MG_FD_203696 | JGI IMG/M metagenome (GOLD analysis project Ga0315284, IMG submission 203696) | Sediment microbial communities from Yellowstone Lake, YNP, Wyoming, USA - YL17G09_16 | ecosystem: Environmental > Aquatic > Freshwater > Lake > Sediment | place: USA: Wyoming | collected...
TCCGTCCCGATGGGGCTTTGATCACCTCGACGACGCCCGTGGTCAACATCCCGGATTACCCGAATCTCGAAGAGCTTCTCGCCAAGATACGAAACGTCCCCGGTTCGATTCTTGTCGACAGCGACCATATTGCCAAGATGGCGGGCTCGGCGCGGGCGGCGAACATGGTCATGGTGGGCGCTGCGTCGCACCTTCTGCCGGTCAAAGTCGATACGATGGAGCACTACATCGAGGGGACTTTCAAGAAAAAGGGAGAGCAGGTCGTCGCGGTGAACCTGAAGGCGTTTCGCGCGGGACGCGAGGTGTTCACGAAGGAGCGGCACGCATAGGGTCGCGCGGGATCGCGTGGCGGGTTGGAGGGCCGTTACGGACCCTTCGCGGGAGCGAGCGAGGATCGCCCGCCGCAGCTTTTGCTTCATCCGATCGCGCGGCGGCTACCGGCCATCCGCCCGCTGCCGTGCTCGCTACGCTGCGCGTGGGCGTGGTGGGCGGTCCCGAACCCAGCGCTCCGCTTCGCTCGGCTTCCCGCTGCGGGTGGCGTCGATGGGGCCCCCGCGCCGCGCGCAGCCTGCGAGCACGGGTGGGGTAATCGACGACAGGACCCACAGCGGGTGATCCTCGCTCGCTCCCGCGAAGGGTTCGGGACCGCCCGCCACGCCCACTACACTAACAACAGAGAATCAGGGGACATTCCAACCATCATGAAAACCAGCGATATCCAACGAATCATCGAATCAGCCAGACAAAAAGGCCGCGACGTCCTGCTCGAAACGGAGGGCATCGCCCTTCTCGAAGCTCTCGGCTTCAAGGTGCCGGCGCGCGTTTTCATTCATCATCCTTCGGACGTTTCGACCGTTGACCTCGCGAAGTTCGGCGGCGACCGCGTCGTCGTCAAGGTGATCTCCCCCGAAATTCTCCACAAGAGCGATGTCGGGGGCGTCGCCTTTGTCGAAAAGCGTCCGGATCCGATCCGCGCCGCGATCGCCGATATGGAAAACAAGTTCAAGAACCGCGCGGTCGAGGGGTACACGATACACCAGTTCCTATCGTACGACCGTTCTCTCGGGAGCGAGCTTCTCCTGGGCTTGCGGTGGACACCTGACTTCGGTCCCGTCGTCGTCTTCGGCGCGGGCGGAATCTACACCGAGTTCCTGGCAGATAGCTTCAAGACCGGCCGTGACCTGGGTATCTTGTCCTCCGAAGTCCCTCCCGCGGGGGGTATCCGAAGCGTGCTCGACCGGGTCGCCATCATGCCCCTTATCTCCGGCGGTCTCAGGGGTCAGAAACCCCGGATCCCGCGCGAGCGCATCGAAGAGACCGTGCAGAGAACGCTCGCGTTCGCGCGCGAGTTTTGTCCCGGCGCGATCTCCGAGTTCGAAATCAACCCGCTCATCGTGTCGGATGGTGATCTCGTCGCCCTCGACGTGGTGGTGAAGCTCTCGAAGGGGGCGCCGGCGCTCCCACCGCCCCGCCCGATACAGAAGCTCGAATTCCTGCTCACTCCGCGATCCGTCGCGGTCATGGGAGTGTCGGAGAAGATGAACCCCGGCCATGTGATCCTCAATAACCTCATTCGCGAGGGGTTCCACAAGGACAAGATCTGCGTCGTCAAACCGGGGCTCGACACCATCGAAGGATGCCGTTGCTACGCCGACATCGCCGCGCTCCCCGAGAAGGTCGATCTCTTCGTGCTGAGCGTCGACGCGCGGCAGGCCTCCGCCGCCGTAACCGAGATCGCGAATACGCAAAAGGCCGAGAGCGTGATCGTGATCCCCGGAGGTCTGGAGGAGAAAATCGGAACGGAGGATTTTGTCGGTCGTATGCACGCGGCTCTGCGCGCCTCGCGCGGCGAGAACTGGGGGGGACCGGTGATCAACGGAGGAAACTCCCTCGGAATTCGGTCGCTCCCCGGCCATTACGACACGATGTTCATCCCCCCGTACAAGATCGCTCTACCGGAAAAGAAGCCATCGCCGCTGGCCGTCATCAGCCAGAGCGGCGCCTTTTCCATTTCGAAAAACAACAAGGTCTCCTGCGTGAACCCCCTGTACACGATTTCTTTCGGCAACCAGATGGACCTCACCGTCGGTGACTATCTGGCGTATCTCAAGGACGATCCCGCGGTCGAGATTTTCGCCGTCTACGTCGAGGGCTTCAAGACGCTCGACGGGCTCCATTTCTTGAAGGCCGCGAAGGAGATCGTCGCGAAGGGGAAGACGGTGATCCTCTACAAGGCGGGGCGGACGTCGGCGGGCGCCAAGGCCTCGGCGAGCCACACCGCCTCCATCGCCGGCGACTACGCGGTGACGCGGGAACTATGCAGGAACACCGGCGTCATCGTCGCCGACACGATCGCCGATTACGAAGATCTCGTCATGCTCTTTGCGTGCCTGAGGGACAAGCAAGTCGCCGGCTGGCGGCTGGGGGCAATGTCGAACGCCGGGTTCGAATCGGTGGCCATGGCGGACAACATCGGCCGGTTCCGTCTTGAGAAGTTTTCCCCCCGGACGGACGAAAGACTCAAGGAAGCGTTCAAAATGGTCCGTATAGACAACATAGTCGACGTTCACAACCCCCTCGATCTCACACCGATGGCGACGGACGCCGGATACGAAGCCATCATACGGGCGATGATGGAGGACGAAAACGTCGACGTGGGGATGGTGGGTTGCGTTCCGATGACACCGGCTCTCAATACGCTCGTTCCGTCCAAAGACCATCCCGAGGACATCTACTCGGAGACGGGGATCGTCGCCCGGATGCGAAGGATCAAGGACTCGACGAACAAGGCGTGGGCCGCCGTCGTGGACGCGGGCCCCATATACGACGAGATGGCGAGATTGCTCAAGGCCTACGAGATACCGACCTTCCGCACGGCCGACCGCGCGCTTCGGCTTTTTCACAGGTTCTGTGAGGCAAGACTCAGAGGGACCGCCCAGCGGAAAAACGACTGACGGGGGGCGGAGGGCCTGTGACGGCCCTCCGCCCCCCCCAAGCCACTCCCGACTATCGCCTTCTCCCTCCACCAGACGGCCGGCTGCGTGTTGCGCTCGATGTCGACCGCGGCGGGCGTGTTCCCTGCTGGTAGCTTTGCGTTCGCTGGGCGCCCCTCTCACGAGCGTCGGAAGAACGGCTCATCTGCTGCTGGCTCTTCTGAGCCTGCGATCGATCGCGACTCGACTTGTCGGTCGCCGTGTTGGACCAACCGCTCTTGTCCCGCTGTTCCCAGCCTTGGTCGGACTTGCGGTAGACGTTGCCGTTCTTGTCCGTGTAGACGTCGTTCGGACGGGTCGACGGGGTCGCCGGCCGCTGGAGGTCCTTTGACTCGCGAGTCGTCGGCTGTGTGCTGGGCCGCTCGAGGTTCTTTGATTCGCGCGTCGCCGGCTGTGTGCTGGGTCGCGTGCGATCCTGGGCGGCGAGGTCCCGGCTGGGTTGCTGCGACGGCGTCCCCGGCGCGCGGCGATCGGCGGTAGCCGCCGAGGGCGGTCTCTTATCCCCCGTGGACCGCACCCCATCGCGCTTGTTATACACGTTCTGCGCCGGCCGAGGCCCCCCTGCCCCCTGCCCCGCCCTGTATCCCGCGTACGCGCCCTGGCGGTACCCGTGAGCGTATCCGTGATTGTACCCATGATAGTACCCGTGGTGATATCCGCCGTGATAACCTGCGGGGCCCCACCACGCGCCGGGATACGAATAGAACCCCACGTGGAACCATCCATAACTCATCCCGAACCCGAACCCCCAACCCGTCCACGGATTGTAGCTGACGCTGAAGCCGTAGGTTACCGGCCGCGGGTAGTAGTAGGCTCCGTACCAGGGCTGGTAGTAGTAACCCGTACCGTAGACGACGCACCCTCCGTAGACGTACGACCCGTAATACGCGGGCGTGTACCCGACGTAAACAACCTCGGGCGTGGAGTCGTACACGTACACGTATTTCACGTTGTACACCGGCGCGCTTGGCGGAATTGTCTGGACATCTTTAGGGACGTCGACGCACACGACCCATGGACCCTTCGGGGCCGGAGAGGAGAACCAAACGGCGTTGTCGCAGCAGTAGTATTTTCCTTCGATGAGGAGCACGGACTTGTCCGTATTCACCGCGTAGGACATCTTCGTGCTCTCGATCTTCTCGAACTTCGGGTCTCCATCATAGGTCACCTGGACGGTCGCGTCCTTGCGGCTGACCGCGGCGGTCTGCGGAATCTGGTTTTCCAGCGCCGCCTCGCGGGCCTCGTCCGTCCCGGCCACGCTTGGCCGAATGTTCCCCATATCGGATTCGGGAGGCACGTTCGCGAAGTCCGCTGGAAGCTCGTCCGACGAAACGAACCGCCACGGGCCGTTCTCGAGCGATTTCGATGCGTACCAGCGCCCGGAAACGAGGATGTAGTGCTGCTGCGTATCGATGTCGAGCAGCACGTCGTCCTCCGTATTCTTGGCGTAGAGGAGCTTTGTTCCTTCGACGGAGACGTACTCGGGTTTGCCGTTGGTCTGGATTAGCGCGGCCGGCTCAGTCGCGACGATGATCTTGGGGACAATCTTCTGAGCCGGGTTTTCCGCCGCGGCGCTTTCGGTCGAAGCCTTCTCCGAAGCCTCCTTGTCCGGAGCCCCTTTCTCTGGAGCTGTTTCCTCCGCCTTCTGAACGTGCTTCTCCGCGATCTCCACGATCTCCTTCGGAGGGTTCTCCATCACGGCCCATCCGTTCTTGATCTCCTGCGACGCGTACCAGTATTCGCCCCCCTTGAGGTAGTAACGCTTCGACGACGGATCCTGGACGACGAAGAACGGCGTGTTCATCACGTACTTGTACTTCGTATTCTCGATCTCCCGAAGCATCGGCTCCCCGTCGATCACGACGAGAACGGCGGGGTAGGGCACGTAGATGATCTTGGGTGGATCGTTTTTCAGCCGTTCTGAAGAGGCCTTCTCCTTCTTGACGAGATCGAGATCGGCGAGCAGCGCGTCCAGCGACATCGAGAGGTCCCATGTTGGCATCTCGCGCTCGAGGATTGGGGCGAGTTTCGCGGCCTTTTCCTTCTCGATCTGGGGGAACTTCACGTTCGTCACCTTGACGTCGATAAGACTCACCGTGCGATTCTCCCGATCGGTGGACACGCGGGTGTCCATCCACACCGCGCCGAAAACGGGTTCGGCGTCATCGGTTTCCCTGACCATCACGGCGGCCCGGGCCACCAGCTTGTCCCCCTCGAACGATTCGACCTGGGGCTGGTACATCACGATCGTGGCTTTCCCCGCTTTGATCTCCCTCGGCCAGTCTTCGGCGAATGCCGCGGACACGCACAGCGCCAGAAGACCCGCGACGATCGCTAACATAGCCGCTGGGGGTCGTCTCCAATTTCTTGTTGAATACACTTCTTACACCTCTTTCGCGTTGGTTCCCCTAGTATACGGCCGAGACTTCCCCGGCGAAAGCCCCCTTTGGACGCGTCCGTCAATCACCACCGCGGCGGGCCGGGACGGCGAGCACGGGGCATGGAGCCCTCCGGAGCACCTGTTCGGTGACGCTGCCTCTCAGCGCATCGAGAATCCCCCCGTGTCTTTCGGTGGCCATCACGATGAGATCCGCGGAAGGCTCGGCCGCGGCATGAATGATCGCATCCACCACGTCACCCGAGGCGTTGATCTCCGACCAGGCGCAGAATCTGGACTCGGGAAAAGCAATCTTGGGCGACCCGCCCGGGGGTCCGACGTACAGCGCGACCGCGCTCACCGGAGTCTTTACCGACATCGCCGCCACTCGCGCCGCGTTGAGAACGGCGGCCCGCGGGTCTGGGTGATGATCCACGAGAACGAGGATGCGCTCGATCATCATGCGGCCGTCCTCCGGCGAAACGAGACTTCTCGCCGAACGCGGGACGAAGAGGACCTTCGTTTCCGACCGGCGGGCGATCGCCTCAGCCGTCGACGGGCGGATCCAGCGGGGCAGCCCGTCCCGGCCCTCCGTCGCGAGAACGATGAGATCCGCCGGGTGCTGCTCGAGATAGTCGAGCACCGCGGACAGCGGGCGCTTCGATTTGAGCGTGACCTTCTTGACCCGCACGTCGAGATTGCGGAGCACTTCGGCCCGCGAGCTTTCCGCCCCCAGGAGTCCCCATCGCCCCAACGTGCCGCGAACGGAGGGAAACCCAGTCCATGTATGCCCCCCACTCGCTCCCGCGTGCAGAATCGTAAGGCTCGCTTTCCCCCGGAGCGCTATGGCAAGGGCGTGCGCGAACGCCCGCTCGCTGTCGTCCGAGAGATCCGTCGGATGCACTATCGACTCGGCAAACGGCGTTTCATGGATCGTGTTTTCCATCGCATATCCTCACCGGGTGACTAAGCGCCGCGCCGGCGCCGCTCCCCGCCGCGCGCGGGAGGGCCGATCGACCCGATCAATAATCCTTGGACCACACCAACCCGATACTTCCCAATCCCTCGTGTGTCTCGTAGGTTGATTTTACAACGAACCGCCCCTTGAGAAAATACTCAAGGCTCACGGAAGCCTGCGACTGGGTGTCGAGCGGATACGCGTAACTCAACAAGGTCCGGGGGTTCAAGTACTTGCCAAGGGACACGGCGCTCCCCTCGTTGTCGGCACCCGCGCTCTTTACGGTGACGACATCCACGCCCTTCCCCCCGATCTCCTCCTGGAGCTTGGCCGCGCCGACGGAGGCAAGCATTTCGGTGGAGCGTTGCTTGGCCAGGTTGGCCTGATCGTCATCGAGATCGTCGACACTGCTCCCGAAGAGAAGAACCGACACGATATCCGTCTCCGATAAATCCGGTTCCGATCTCATGTCGATCCGCGGTTTCTGTGCCGTGCCGCTAAATTGGATCTCGATCTTGGTGTCTTCCACGTTTGTCGTGAGGGAGATGTCCAGGGACGGGTTGGTCTCGTCCCCTCCGTAGAACGTCACCGTTCCCCGCTCCAGATCGAGCGTCCGGCCGAGAACGATGAAATCCCCTCGGATCGCTCTCAGTTCCCCCGTGATGAACGGCCTGCCGTTTTTCTCCTGGATGTTGAGATCCCCCGCGAGCTCGATATTGAGACCCTTCCCTCGAATCCAGAATTCGGAGGGGATGCGGATCGAGACATCGACATCGCCGGCGAACCGGCGTTTTTCTTTTTGTTTCACGCCTTCGGCCGCGGCTTGGGGGACCGCGGTCGTGTCCGGAGCGGCCGCGGCGAGACTGTCGCGCCACAACAGCGCTTTTCCTTCGCGCGCATGAAGGTTCTTCGGCATATCGGGGACGCGGATCAACCCTCTCCTGATCTTGACATCACCTTTGATCACCGGATGGGCCCGCGAGCCGGAGAGACGTACGTCGGACTCCGCGACGATCTCCGCCTTGTCGGCCACGGCGACATCGAGACCCCTCGTCACGAACTTGCCGTCCAGGGAGTAATCCCGCACCGGGCCTTCGCCCGTGAGCGCGATCGTGACAAATCCCCCGAGGCCGATGTCCAAGGGAAGAAGCGGATCGAAATCGGTGAGCGGAATCTCCTCCGATTCGACCCGCACATCGACGTGTCCGTCCTCGACGATGCCTGCCCGAAGGGGATGGAGGGACAGCTGAAGCGGATAGGCGGCCCGGGCCGACAGCACCGCGCGGTCTCCACGCTCCAGACGAAGCGCCGCGGCGATCCCCATCGGAAGCCGATCCAACAGCTCCTTCGCAAGTTCCGGCGAAACGCCGAGGTGATCCACTTTCAGCACGGAATCCACCCCTGCGCGCGATCCCATGACCGCCGCCACTCCCACCCGGTACTCGGACAACTTTGGCCAGTTGGGAAACTCGAGAGAGAGCTTCGCCGCACCGGCGGGCGATCCGGCGGTGCCCCCCGCCTCCACGCGGCCGTTCACATGGATGATCTTGTCCCGCTGGATCTCTCCTTCCGGCGCGATCCACCGCGCGGCGATGGGTACACGGTCCATGACCGCGTCGAACGACAGCGGTCCGTCGCGAAGGGCCGCAGACGGCGGATAAACCCGGACGGCCGCGGGGACGGTGCCATGACAACGGATGATATCGCCGAGACTGTCTGCGATAGCGAGCGTTGCTTCGACGCCCAACGCATCGCTTTTCATCTCGAGAGTGAGCTCGGGGCGCCGATCGTCGACGAGCTCCATACCGCCGACGCGGAGATTCGCCGTCACATCGTGAGCCCCCGACGCCTGGAACTCCAATTCGATGCTCTCCGGCCAGAGGTTCGGCCGCTTGAGCGCCGGCGGAGGCGTTTCCGGGAGGAAAACGGAGATAACGCCGGAGATGTCGGAGCTGTCCGGCTCGAGAACACCGTCCAACCGGATCTTGCCGAGCGAGCCGGAGAGGTCCACGTTCTCGATAGAAAAACCACCGCGGCCTGTGAGGGGTCGCACCCGGAAAGACCGGCGTGCTCGTAGATCCTGCTCTCCGACGAGAAGATCGAGAGTGTCCACATCGATCGTCACGCCCCCCGTCGTATCCGCGCGAAGCGATTGTCTCAAAGAGAGCCGTTCTCCGGCGGCATCGAGAGAAAGACGAATTGGAAAGAGGTTCCCCTCCGCTCCGACCGACGTGACCGTGGCAACCGCGCGACTGAGCCGGACCTGTGAGGTAACGATTCCAGCCGGTGCTCGCGCGGCGACGCTCGCGCGTGTCGTGTCGACGTCGACCTCGACCGTGAACTGGGGAACGGCGTAGCCCTTTCCCTTCAGCGACCCACCGGCCCTTGCGCTCAACACGGGTTTTTCGGGCGTTCCCTTGAAGTTCGCCGCGCCATCGAGAACGAGTTCCGGGAAAGCGCGCGCAAAACGCCGGACGAACTTCGAGTCCTTGACGCTCACATTCGCCGCCACATCGAAAACACCGCGATCGATCTCGCCCCTCACGCCGGCGCTCACCCCCCCGACCGCGACCCCGGCGGTGTCGATGACGACTTTCCCCGATCCTCCGTGTACACGAACCACCGACGAATCGATCCATTCCGTCGAGTCGAAGTCGAGCCCGGCGCCAAACGACAACCCCGAAGGGCCGGGCGCCGTCAGGAGCGTAAGACTCCCGCGAAGCGGACCGAGGTCGTCGACCTGCGCCGAATCGGGGAGCAACGCGGCGGCGTTCCTCGGACCCGGCAGCGAGAACGTCCCCGATCCCGTCATTCGCGGACCCTCGATCGAAATCAGCTCCCCCTCGACGGAGAGCGAGAATGGGGCGTCGATCGCCCACTCTGCACGGAGACGACCGGCCTTTTCATCCGAAAGCCCCAGCGTCTTCAGGAGAACGGGCGGCGGTGTCATCGCACGGTAAGTGAGCGAGAAAGGTCCGCGCTTCTCGGAGTCGAGATCCGCATCGATCGTGAGATCCCCCATGTCTCCGGTGACGCTCACGTTCTCGAGGAGAACGGTCTTGCTCGCCGGGGAATAACGGACCGTCCCCTTCCTTCGGTCCGAGAAAACGATCTGCGACGGATCGACCGTCGTCGTTTGCAGGATGATGGGGGCGAGACTCGACAGAATGTCCGGTTCGCGGATCACGTCGGCGCCGACACCGAGACAGAAGTCCATCGCCTCGGCCGTGAGGACGACGCGGCTCGCCGCGGCGCCGTCGAGCGACAGATCCGCATTCACATCGAGCGCGTCGAGCGTGAACGTCCCGACCGTGCCCTCGGCGGTGAGCCGCGCGCGGACGATGGACCCGCCCCGGGCATGCGCGGCGTTCACGACGATCGCGGCGGTAAGCGGCTCGGGGTGCCCGACGCCCGGGAAAAGTATCTCGAGCCACCGGGAGCCCTTTACGCGGATCTCAGCGGAAGCCCTGATCGAGTCGGTGTTTATCGCCCCTTGTCCGACGATCGAGAGATCGGGAAAATCGAGACCGACGTTTCGGATGGAGAACCCGTTTTCGCCGAAGTCCGCCGCGATCTCGCCGCCTTCGATCCAGTTGTTTTTTTCGAGCGAGCACGCGACATCGACGGACGGCTCATCGCCGAGAACAGCCGTTCCGCGAAGGTTCAACCCGAGACCATCGAGGTCCGGGAGTCCCGCGACGCGCGGGCCGAACAATGGGGTTTTCGCGAGATCGGTCGTCCCCGGCGTGCGGAGACGCCCGTCGATGGTGACCGACCGGACGCGCAGGCCATCGCGCGAGAGCGTGACGTCGAGCCACGCTCCGATCGCCGATCGCGCCGACGCTCCCCCGTCGCGCGATATCGCCGTCGCATCGGTCGCGCCGTTCGATGGCGTGGTGTCCGCGGGATCGGCATCGAGCGCGAGCGCGAGCTTGAAGCGGTCTCTCCCCAACGGAGTGACGGAGAAGCGGGCGGGCCAATGCGCGGATAGCGCCCCGCTCCCCTCTCCTTCGATCACGCCTCTGTCGGGCGCGACATAGAGCGAAAGGCGGTCTACTCTCCAGCTTCCCGCCGGTCCCCACGCCACCAGACTGTCGACTCGAACCCAGGGGGGCGCGCGGGATGTAAGATCGAACCCCAGGTCGGCGACGACCCCGTTCAACTCGCTCGTCTCGCTCAGACGGATTCTCGGCGCGTCGATACGGATCCGCTCCGCGTAGACGGAGGGGATACCGGGTATCGAACCGTCCCGGGGAAATCCGCCATCGTCTTTTTTCTTTTTGACCGGCGTTTTCTCCGGTTTCGCGAATCTCGTCCGGATCGCGGGAACGTCTACCGAGGCGCCTTCGACAATCGCGTCCTCGATCCGGATGTCCTTTTCCAAAAGGGACATCAAATCCACCGACACAAACACACGGTCGGCCGCGACGAGCGAATCGGCACCGTCCACCCACAAGATCCCCGTGAACTCCAGAGTTTCGAGCGACGGCCACGACGCCTTTTCAATCGATAGATCTCCGGGAAGCGCGGCATCCGCGCGCGTCAGCACCTTCGAAAGGAGCATCGCCCGGGTCTTCGAAAAGAGAAGGACGGCCAATACCGCGGCGACAACGACGGCCGCACCGATGAGAAGAACCGCGAGACCCTTCGCGGCGCGGGCGAGACACGAGCGGTGTTTTCTTTGTTTATTGTCCATCATTTCGCGCGTTTGTCCGCTCGTTTCGAGATGACCCTAGAACGCGGGACCGATCGAAAAATGATACACTACTCGCGGCTGCGTCTGATCGTAAAACGTCAACCGGTACGCCACGTCCCCCCGAATAGGACCGATGATCGTGTCGAACCACAAACCCGTCCCCACGGCGTACTCGATATTGTCCGTCGTGACCTCAGCGCTGGTCGCCCACACCTGCCCCGCATCGACAAACCCGGCACCACGAATCCGCCGGTAGACGGGAAACCGGAGCTCGACAGATCCCTCGACCTTCGCGTCTCCCCCAATCGGCGCTCCACTTATTTCATCCTTAGGTCCCAGCTCTCGCCGCTTGAAACCCCTCATCGAGCTCGCGCCCCCGGCGTAGAAGCGTTTGCTGGGAAGAAGCGACGCCGATGACCCGCGGGGTTCCGCAACACCGCCGGCGAGCCGGGCGGCGAGCACCGTGTTTCGCACACCCAGGAACCCCATGTACACCTGGGCCGTCGGCTCAACCCTGACGTAGTGGTACTCGGTGAACTCCGCCGGCGGCGCCCACTCCAGATCGACTCTGAGGTAGTTCCCGCGCGTCGCGACGATGGGGTTGTCGGTGTGGTCGCGTTCCCAGGAAAAGGTGAGGGCCGCGAGAAGACCGTCCTGTTCGACGATCGCTTCGCTCGAAGGAGTTTTTTCCGTCACGTCGACGTTCGAAACGATGACTCCCCACCGCGTCGTCGTTTGAAGCGACCACTCGTACGTCAAAGCAGCGTCGATCCCCGCGTCCGTTTGCTCGTAGCTCTCCTCGTTCTCGCGTCGGACACCCACCGTTCCCGAGAGCTTGCTTCGCGGGTGCATCACAGCGGGCCACCAAGCCGAGAACTCGATCCGCTGGAGAAGCGTGGACGCGCTCAACCCGGCCGAGGCTCCGCGTCCGCCGCCGAACAAGTTTCGATGGGTCCACTTGAATGCCACGTCGAGATTCTGATCCGTCCAGTAGCGGACGCCGGTCTCGATCCGCTGGGCTTCCCGCATCGATACCTCGGCAATGACATCGAGTGTGTCGGGCGCGGTTTCCTGGAGATCGAGACGGATCTGGCGAAAGAGACCGAGAATTCTCAGGTTCTCCTGAGAGTCGTCGAGCACCGCGGGATCGTACCGCGCGCCCCTGTCCGCGGTAATGACCCGCTCGACGAGCGGGACGATATCCTCCGGGGTGCGGGTAACGACGATGTCTCCAAAATAGAACAGGGCCCCGGGGACGCAGCGATAGAACACATCCACGCTCGTCGAGTCCCGCCACTCGACACTCGGCACGACGGCGGCGCGCGCATAGCCCTGGTTCTGGAGACCGAGCGCAAGCTCCCCCGCCGCTTTGTCGACGTCCCCATCGACGAGAACGGAGTCCGGTCCGAACGATACGGACCTCGCCGCCTCGGCCGCGAGGTCCGAGGGGAACCCGTCGAGGGTCACGGACGCCACGCGAACCGCGGGTCCCTTCCGGACATCGAGGGTGACACGGAGGGTCCGTTTCTTTGCGTTTGGATCGAAACGGACATCGACGCGCGCGTACGGGTATCCGCGGCGGGCAAGGTAGAGCTTCACCCGGCGCACGTCGTCATCGAGAGTCTGCGGGAAGAAAACCGCTTTCTTCGTCCCGAGGAGTCCGGAGGAGAGCGAGAGAGCGAGGCCGTTCTTGATCGCCGATGCCGTCTTGTCGTCCAGACCGCGAACGGTCACCGACGAAACCGACCAGCCCTTGTACGCGGACGCGCCACCCACGCCGTCCGCCCTCGAAAGACTCGAAAAGAGAACAACCGCCGAGATCACCACTAACCAGACGGATGATCTTGACGGCTGGATGCGCATCATGGATATGGACCCGGCGCGGCGTTTTCTTTTCCGCCCCGGTTCCGTTGACTATTACCACGCCGAAGCCCGCCATAGCAATACGCGGGTGGCGCCTGAGCGCCACCCGCGCCGAAAAACCGGGCAAACCGGCGGGTCAAACGGTTAGAACATGACGAAAAGGCCGCCGGAGACATCTCCCTGTATGATTCCCGATCCACCGAAAGACGTGTAGCAGCCGCCCCCACCGCAACCCATGTACGCGCCGCCCTCGACGACGGTCCAAGGCATCCTTCCCTGAATCCGGAGACCGATTTTTTCGTTGATGTAGATCTTCGCCCCAAGCCCGAAAACGATCGAGAATTTCCACACGTCGTCGGAGTCTGCTCCATCCCAATCAGGGATGACCCGAGTCCCCCCCAGCGTGAACATCCCGAAGGGCATGACCTTTCCCTTCTGAACGCCGCTCATTCCGCCGATCTGCCAGTACTCGATCGCGACATCCCCCTCGGCCAATTTGGTGCCGTCGTACCCGAAGGTGATCTTGCTGTCCTGGCGGCTATAGAGAAGCACGAGCTGGGCGTCGGGCCGCACGGTAATATCGGCCTCGATACCCCAAATCCCGCTATCTTTGACATCCAGCTCGCCGGAATAAGCGCCGTACCACGCATCGATGCTGCCGGTCCATGCGTACCCGCCGTAGCCGAAGATCTCGAGCCGATGCTCTTGCTCCTGCGTTCCCCAGCTCTGGCTTTGTTTGCGCGGCGGCCGGCCGGACTGCGCCCCCGCGGGCGTGGCCACAACGGTCGCCAGTGCGACCGCGACGAATAACCAAACGATCTTCGATTTCATCCGACACTCCCCATGGAAAAAGGCAAAACCACAAGTCCCGCTCGTCCCGCGAAGGGACGAACGCCCCTCCATCGGCTCTACCAGCCGTTATAGGCGAACCCCACGTTGATCTGCCAGTAGTCCCACTCTTTGCCTGCGCCCGTGACCGACTCCCCCGCCTCGAACGCGTAGTTGTACCGGCCGCTGACGAAGAGATTCCCGTCCTGCTGGAGCGGAATCTGCATTCCAATCTCGGGATAGAGACCGAAATGCCAGGTGTCCATCTCGGCGGCAAACACACCGACGTCGAACCGCTGGATAACGTAGTAGGTTCCGACACCGGCGCCGGCGAAGAACCAAGCCTTCTCCTTGTCGCCAAAGTAGTAATGCGCCGTCACCATCATCGGGAACGAATTGATGTACCGCCCCTGATGGCCGGTGAGCGCCGCACGGTCCGTGACGAGCGTTTCGTCCGTCTGCTCGTCGAACACCTGCCAACCGAGCGAGATCCCGAGCGTGATAGGGCGGTCCGGGCTCACAAACCAGCGGCCGTCAAACCCGATCCCGAGCCAGCTCACCTCGTTGATATAGTCCGAAGTCTGACTACCCGGAATCGAGATGTTGTAGTGGAGCGCCGTGATCTTGTTCTGGCCAAAGGCGCTCCCGGCGGCGAGAAGGACCAGAATCGCTACGATAATATGCTTCATGTCTGATATCCCCCGTCGATCCAGGGCCGTTTGACTCTACTGCCCCGACGATTGCAGATAAGGTGATTGAATGAACAACTGGTTGATGGAATCCGTGAACCGGCGCACTTTGCTCGATTCGACGTCGTCGAGGACCCCGTTGACGACGCCCCGCCAGTAATTCGGGTACGTCTTGTTCTCCTCATCCGGTTTGTTTGGGTCCGCCATATCCACGATTAGGGTGCCCGTCGTGTAGGCATAGCTCACACCCCAGTAGGGATAATACGGATAGTACCAACCGTACCCGTACCACGGGTAATACGAATAGGCATACCAGTTCTGGACGACCGTGGCGCTGACGACCACCACCACGTCGCGCGTGCCGCCGTAGACCCTCTCAAACCCTCGCGCGTCCAGGTTCGCGGCGATGAGATCCAGAATGTCCTGGTCGTATTCTCTGCTGATGTCATCGTCGTCGCCCTCGGACAGTATGTGATAGACCGTATCTTCCATCTCGTAGGTGCCGATCGCGCCGAAATCCACGTTCGGGTCGTATATCGTCAGGGCCACGTCCGACTCCTGGACGGTGATCTCGTCTCCCGGCGTGCAGGAGACGAGCGTCAGGGAAGCTGCGACCAGCAGCGCGGCAACGGTCAAGAGCGGCGCTGAACGCGCCAGTCCAGCACGGGTTATTCTCATGGCGTTTACCTCCTCCTTCGGAAACCGCAAAAAACGGGAACTCTCACTTCGACGGCGGGTAGCTCGCCAACATCTTGCCGACGACCTCCCGAATGTTCTGCTCCACGCGCTCGGGGCTCGGGTTGTCTTCCAGCGTCTTGGTGGCGGTGCCGCGCCAGACGAGCTGATGGGTCTTGGCGTCGATGAGATCGACGATCAAGGTTCCTTCCTCGTACTGATACACATCGACGTCGCGATCACCGTACCAACCGCCGTACCGCGTGGGATATGTGTACCCCCAGTCGGTCACGTTGATCTTGCTATCCACGCCCGTGTGGTAAACCAGCAAGAGATCGGGGTTCTCGGTATCCACCGTCATCCCCTTCGCCTGGATCTCCGCTTCAACGGCCGACCTGATCCGCTTGTCGAGAAGCGTATTCTGCTGCCTCGCGGCATCGGCGTTCCCGACCGCCGTAACAGGCTCCTGGAGCCACGCATACGTCTTGTACGTGGTGAAATCCGCCTCGGTATCGAAATCATGGCTCACCGAAATCGTAGAGCATCCCGCCGCGACGAACGCGAGCCCTACGATCGCGGCTAGATACAGAATTCTCACATCGAACCTCCCTCGAGTTCTCAAGAAAAGGCACTCCCACCGAAGCCACACCATAGTACACGAACCGCCGGCCACGGGCAACGGCTGAGCGCGGAAAATACGCCAGGCCCCCGGACTCCCGCGTCTCTCGCCACCTCGCAATTTTCCGGTGCCGAACCTAGTAAATTTACGAGCCAGAAGTCCACCGCGGCCGGCCTCGAGCCCGCGGAAAGGGGCGCGCCGGCTGCTCGGCATCTCGATTGCAGAAACGCGTATGGCGGACGGGGTTTCAACGCGCCGGCGGATACACTTCGAACATCCGGCGGACAGCCTCGTACATCCTTTCTTCCACGCGGTCGGGCGGGTCATTTTTCCGAAACGCCCCGTCCGCGGACGCCCTCCACACGAGGCACATGGTTGCCGCGTCGACCAGATCGAGAACGAGTGTCCCCGCGCGGTACCCGCGCACGTCGATATCCCCGCCCCAACCCTTCCCCACGTCTTCATAGCGATACCCCCAGCGGCCCGCGTCGATACCGTCGTCCTCGCCGACATGATAGATCACGAGAAGCTCGGGGTTCGTCGAATCGAGGACCATCCGCTTGGAGACCAGCTCGGATTCGACGGCACGCCTCAGAGAGGTGTCGAGCGTGCCCGCCGTTCTCGCCTCGGCGGTCACTCCCGGCCGGTTGTCGAGCCAGTCGAAGGAAACGAACCGCGGAAAATCGGCGGAAGGGTTGTAATCGTTGCCGACTTTGAGCGATGAACACCCCGCCAGAAGCACGACGGCGCCCACCGCAAGAAACGCGAGAGAACCCGGCGTTTTCTTCATAACACACCCGCCCCTTGCCGAATTCGAGGGACTTCCTTGAGAGCCCGCTCGCCCCGCGGAGGATTACACCAGAATTGCCCCACCGGCCGAAGCGACCCGCAGCGAGTGGGTGGCCCGAATATACCAGGCCTCTGGGCGAATCGTCAACCTCTTCCCCTGCAACCGACTCCAGTCACTTTTTCGGCGGAAAATCCTCAAGAATCCTTCGCGCCACCTCGCGCATCTTCGGTTCGTTCTCCCTCGGTCCGGCCTGTGTGTTCACATTTGTCTGGGCGGCGCCCCGCCAGACATGGGTCTTCGTCCGTCGGTCGAGGACGTCGATGATGAGCGTCCCCAGGTCGTACACCTCCGTGTACGAAGACGTCACGTAGGGGGCGAAAACCGCATAGTTGATGTATTGGTAGTAGTTCTCGATGTTTCGCGCGTTGATCTTCTCGGCAAAGGCGAGGTGATAGGCGACAAAAAAATCGGGATCTTGAGAGGCCTTCTGCAAACCCCTGAGGGAAAAACCGTTCTCGATGGCACCCTGGAGACGGGCCGCCAACGCGGGGTCATCGAGCGTTCGATAACCGGTTGGTCTGGGCTCGCCGGGAAGGAAGTCCCAGGTCTTGTACCCCGAGAAATCCGCCTCGCGGTCGAAATCGGTTTGAACCCTGATCCCGGAGCAGCCGCCCACGATCAGCAAGAGAACGGCGATGCCCGGCAGAATTCTCGAAATCATATGCTGGCCCCTTTCCGGCTCGTACGACATCCCCGGCCCCGGACTATTCGGTCGGGGGAGATTCCGGGATAAGCCGCTTGGCAAACTCCTCCATGACCCGTTTCTCGGACTCGACGATCTTGCCTTTGCCCACGCGTTTCTGAACACCGCCGAGACCGCCCCCCCTGTAGAAATTGATGTAGTGAAAGACGATCCCGCCGGGGACTTTGACAAACGTCTTGAGACTCTCTTTGAAGTAAATCGCCTGGTAGCCGTCGCCGCCTTTGCTCGACACGGCCTGCGAATGCTGCGCGGCCATCGTGGAATCGTGGAATTCGTCGACCCGGCTGCAGTACAGCGTCGGCGACATGACGATTCTCACCCCTTCCGTCTCGACGCAGTCCAGTCCGTCGTCCATCCAGATCCGTTTGATCTTTGACCTCGTTTCCATGCGGAAAGCGGGATCGGCATAGATCTGGAGAGCTTCTGCGGGTGTGATATCCCGGCTTTCGAGAAACGCGACACACTCGGTTCGGACGGTGCTGTTTTCGAACTCGGCTTCGGGCCCGGAGGCCGTCGCCTGGAGGGCTCGACCGGCAAAGCCCGGTTCCATGAAGGTAACCTCGATGAGCGGCTCGTGGCCCCGCTCCACCGGTCTTTCGAGCGCCTTGCGTACGCTCTCGAAAACGAGCCGGCGGACACCAGTGGCCAGACCGACTGCGTAAGCGTCGCCGAACGGGGAATCCTCGTCGCGTTCGTACCGGTCGATTTCCACGATCACACGGGGATCGATGGGAAGGGTATCGGACCAGGCTGTCAAACGCGAAACGACCTCGCCCACCGCCGCCTCCGCGGTGATACAGGTCAACGTCAACGCCGCGAGCCAGAGGCCGATTCGTACCCGGATAGCGGGTCCGTTCATCTATTGCCCTTCCCCGGC
>Ga0315284_10005408_pt1 | contig 18127 bp, 19 predicted proteins | sample YL17G09_16_MG_FD_203696 | JGI IMG/M metagenome (GOLD analysis project Ga0315284, IMG submission 203696) | Sediment microbial communities from Yellowstone Lake, YNP, Wyoming, USA - YL17G09_16 | ecosystem: Environmental > Aquatic > Freshwater > Lake > Sediment | place: USA: Wyoming | collected...
ACATCTTTACCTAACTCATCATCAACATCAGGTAATTGATCCTCAGGTGTGTTCCAATACTTAGTTGCGTATCTCTTACACTTTTGACCCTCATCCACCTGTTTATTAGTACTAACTTCACCATGACCCAATATTTGATTTAACGAAAAACCTTGATCTTTAACTAATAAAAGTGCCGATTTACATTGTTTTATTAAAACATCTTTATCATTACTAGCAACAATCTCAACACCCTTTGAGTTTGAGTTACTAACATCCGTAGGTCCTTTTTTCTCTCTAACTACGTGACCACCTGATGATCCATCAGGTAAACCCCTATAAACCTTACCTTCTCTATCAATAATAAATTGAACACCTAATACCATACAACCTGGTTTGTTATTTTTACGTCGTCTACAATTTAAAATTTTAATAACACCTGATGCATCACCTCTACCTGCGGTATGGTGAAAAATAAAATATTTATTATTTTTCATTTGACGACCTTTAAAAGTAGATTGTCCGGATATGTCTATAATTTCTAAAGATTCCTTTATGACTTTTTTTCTATTAGGCACTTTTGTAGTTGAAAGTTTTTGTTGTAAAACTTTTAAGTGTTCCAATAAAATTATATCATTTTTCATATTATTGTTCCAAATGTGTCATAAGAACACCACCTAAAGAGGTTGCATGAACTTGTAGGTGATTAATTGATTCTATATCTAATTTTTTCTTACGTTTTGTGTAATCCAACCCTAAAGTTCCAATGAACCTGTCATCAATAGTTTTAATTGCAAATAAATAACCTGATTTACATCCCGTATCTTCAGCAATATATTTTAAGCCAAAGGTCGCAATTGTAGAATCTTTAAAATCCGCAATCTCAATAACATTATTACTTAATAACTCGTTGATAGATTTTGAAAATAAATTAACAGGGATGTTATGAAAATTGGTTTGTACTGATGGTACACCAGGGTGAACAGTTTCATACATTATTGAAAACTTTGCCATTGACTTACCTGTTGGGTAAAAATTACCTCCATTGTGGAATTGTGTTATCCAAACACGATCAGCATCAAATTCGTCCTTAATGTGTTCTATTTTTGTTGTTATCAACTCACTAACACGAAGAGTTTCTTTAACCATATCTGGTTTCTCTTTTTTCTTTCCTAATTTACTTTTTATGTAAACTAAAAGAATCGGTCCTACAACACCTGTTATAAAAGCAATAATAATACCTGTCATATTTTCAAACATATAAAATAAATAGTCGTTAATTTAAAAAAATTAATAAGTATTTATAATCATGAGAAATTTAATCCGAGAATGTCTAATTGAAGAGTTTAGACCTGATCTAATAAAAGAGTGTACGATTGCTGCGGTAAGGTTAGATGACGGTGTTGTTTTAGCTAAAAATAGAGATCGAGGATATAAATCAAATGTTGAAGTTATACATGAATTAATAGATGACGTAGAGGTTCTTTATTGGAGAGACGTTGATACTGATTGGAGTGAGGGAATGAACGAATACGGTATTGGGATCGTTAATTCAAGTCTTATGGTTTCTCAGGACGAAAAAGAAGGTAAAGAAGTAGAAAAGAATAGGAAAGATAAAACCGCAAAAAAAAGACCGTCATACGATGGTAATAAAATTAGAAAGGCGTTAACTTATAAAACATTACCTAAAGTAATTAAATCAATTGTTGGGTATTCAGGTGAAGATAAGAAAGATGTTGGATTAAAAGGGGAAACATTTGTTTCAGATTCAAATAACATATATGTTGTTGAGATGACATCAAAACATTCTCCAATTATAAAAAAATTAAATAAAGAACAAAAAGTTCTTGTTAGAACAAATCACGGTGTTTACCACAAAGAAGCGGGATACACAAAAGGTGAAAAGAAAAAATCATCTCACACAAGATTAAATTTAGCAAAAAAACATTTAAAAGATGCTAAAAAACCTATGGATGTAATTAATAAATTAAAAGAAAAATATAAAGAGGATCCGTTTTTAAATCCATATAGAACTGATAATATGTACCATATGCAAACTACAGGTCAAATTATGATGGATCTTGAAAAAAAAGAAATTGTTATCAGAATGGATAATGAAATGGGTAACTTTGTTGGGATCAAGAATAAATTACCTAAAGATTATACCCCCAAATTAAAAATGAGAATTGAGAACGAAAAAACTCACAATAAAGGTAAAAAATTACCATCATAAAAAAACCCACCTTGTGAGTGGGTTTTAAATTTTATTAAAAAAGATTAAGCTTTATTTTTCGCCACTATTGACCAAATTGCTCCTGTTAGAGTAATTATACCACCAATAACTTCATTTAACATACCTTCGTCGATAAGTCCTTTTGTGATCAAAATACCACCGATAAAAGTTAGTGAGTGTCTTACAATACCCAAAAGTTGTTCTTTAGAAAATTTCATAATTTTTGTTTTTAAAAGTTTATTTATAATAATAAATATTTCAAAAACATCATTTAGACATTTTATCTTTAATAATGAAGAACGTAAATACTGAAGCTATAACTATTGGAGTTATGATTGCAGCGATGATTTCTGTTGACATATTGTTGTTTTATAATATATAACGTGTAATAACCTTAGTTAAAATGACATATGAATATTTACCCATAAAAAATGTTCATTTAACCAATATAAACTATTATTGTGGTCCCAACAGGGCTCGAACCTGTGACCTACTGATTATGAGTCAGTTGCTCTAACCAACTGAGCTATAGGACCTAAGTAACCAAAAAAGGATTCGAACCAATACAACCGTTTTTAACTCGGTCTCCCCACATATAATGGGTAGCGTCTACCAATTCCGCCATTTGATTATAATAACGTCCAGCTCTTTCGAGTTGTCCCCAATACCGAGTTTCAGCGGCAACCCACTTTCGTGAGGGGTTAGAACTTGTGTGTTAACTTACTCCTGTTACTGGTACACTAACCAATCGACTTAGGCTCAAGTAATCGACTCAGGTCCCTGTGGTAGTGACACCACTTCTCGTCATACGGGAGCATATTAGGCGGGTACTACCCTCTTTTTTTATATTTCCGAAACACGGAAACCACGTGTAGTCAGGGTAGGATTCGAACCTACAATGAGTAACCTTAAAGGACTCGGCACCATGCCTCATTACACTCCTGACTCCTTTAGGTTGAGATCCTCTGTGTTGTGCAAACAGTATTACATTTTCAATAATACGTCCGACTATTTCATTCCTTTCTCAAGGGAACAACACAATATGTTGATAGTGATGGAGTACCCGTCTCGCTCCAATCTTAACTGCTTATTCTGACTTTTATCAGGGCCCCGGCAGAAAGGGTGATGAATTCCTGATCCACTCTGGATTGTCGACATCCGTTGAGGTGGAGAAAACCACTATCAATATTTTCAAAGAACTTTCTTTTCTGTTACGGGAGTAGGATCACCATCTTAACTCCTACCCCCGTTTTCTGTCTTACAAATGTATGAATACTTTTCCGATATTCCAAACACTTTTAGGTATTATTTTACCAAATATCTGTAGTGTGGTCTTTGGATCTCACCTGATGCAATGATCGTGAAAGCTCTTACAGTTTTCTCACCGTCAGTCAATGTAGTGTTGATGTTAACACCGATGTGAGAAGTCTCAACAACAAGTTTCTCTATGATCAAACCTTTTTTCTCAATTCGGTTTGCAAGTTTCACGATAGATCCTTCGTAGTGTAACTCAGCCTTTTTTTCTTCAGCCAACATGAAGTTCTCAACCCCCATTTTTTTAACTTTTGAGATTTGGTCCTGTAATCTAGCGTACTCACGACTTTGTTTAGAGTTGTAGAAACCTTTTGGGAATGACTTGAATTCAGAAGGTCTTCCTTCGTTGTAAACCTCTTGTGTCAATCCGAAAAATTTACACCATTGAAGATTGTCCCAACCCGATCTTACCATGATCACATCAAACTGATCTTTTGCCCACTCTTTGGTTTTAGCAATGTACTGAACTTTCAATGTTTCAGTCTCTTTCTTCAAAATGTTTATCAAGTTTTCCATATCTCTCGTTGTTTGTTTAACAAAGATATGGTATTTTATTCAATTGGCAATGAAAATTATTAATTATTTGTACTCGAAGAGGGACTCGAACCCTCACAACCCAATGGTCAACAGAGCTTAAACCTGTCGTGTCTACCAATTCCACCATCCGAGCGTACTTTAACATTTTGCGGTCCCAACGGGATTCGAACCCGTACCTCGCACCGTGACAGGGTGGAATTGTAGCCATTCAACCATGAGACCAAAGTTTCAGTCTCTCCTGAACGTCACCTCTAACCCACAGGTATGAACCCGTATCGTAGTAAAGCTTGGTTGGCTTTGGTTGCGGGAACAGGATTCGAACCTGTGATCTCGGCTTATGAGACCGAGCGGATAACCATCTTCCACATCCCGCAATATGTACTGCCACGGAGAATCGAACTCCGATTTTATGGATGAAAACCATAGGTCCTAACCGTTAGACGATGGCAGCATTTTCAAACTTTGTTTTTCAAAGGTAGTCATTTTATTCCGATCTACCAAATCTTTTTTTAATCATTTTGTGGGACCCGCTCCCCACTCTAAACTTGTACTTCGTTCTATTAAGCGTTTTTTTCAGTTTCTTCAACCAATCAGTATTCGTGTTAGTTTTAACAAATTTAAATCTTCCTGATTCGCAAGTTCCTGATAAAACTTCTCTCATCATTCATTCGTATTAATTGTTTATTTGGTGGACACTGTGGGAATCGAACCCATACGATCTGATTGCAAATCAGTCGACCTGCCGTCGGCATCAGGCCCAAGTAGAGACGTGTGGAATTACTCATCCACTTCAACCGTCGGACTGTTCGTCTCTTGGAGCGGGTGGTGGGGCTCAAACCCACAACCTTCGCCTTGGAAGGGCGACGCTCTATCAATTGAGCTACACCCGCTTATTGTACTGATGGTTGGATTCGAACCAACGTTTTAAACTTACCGCTACAGGCATAGACGATATAAGCGTCCACTGGTACATCAGCATTTAGTTGCGGGAGAGGGATTCGAACCCCCGACCTTTGGGTTATGAGCCCAACGAGCTACCACTGCTCTACCCCACTATATGTTGTCAGAACAGGATTCGAACCTGTATAAACACTTTGAATTTTACCTACGCACAGTGAGGTAGTGTTTTTCATCATTCGCATTGCCTTTTCAAAGTGCACTTATTCAAGGGTGCCGTGCGTGTCACTATGTGTCTTCCAATTCCACCATCTGACAATTTAAAAGATTTTTGATCAGTAGTTAACACACACTCTCGTTTCACTATCTTGTGTTAACAGGTTAATACACTTTACGAGTTTCCCGTTTTTTACTATCTACAAAACCTTTGTTGTTTGTCTTACAAAGATATGTAATCTTTATTGATCTGCCAAAAGTTCTTCCAACTTTTTTACACGATTTTTGAAAGTTGTATTGTAGAACTTTTCAAAATTATTTTTAAGGTAGTTGAACCTAATTTCAGTCCCGTTGGTTAATTTGTGATATGCGGTTCCCCAATTCATACCATCATTTACCATGTCAATAACACCAATTCCCGCAGTAACAGTACCTACATTACCAATATGAACTGAAATTTTTGTTTTAGGATCATATAAACTTCTACCATAAGCTTCACCTCTTGGATCCGTAACAAATCCTCTTTTACGAAACTCATTCTGCGTATTCTCAAAAATCTCCACCTTAGTCATAATACCTTGTTTTACTTATTTGTCTTACAAAGATATGTATTTAATCCCGATCTGCCTAATTTTTTTACCAATAAATCAAAGAACATAAAAACAAAAAACCCACCTCTTTTGGAGATGGGTTTAAATTTCATATATGTAAATTATCACACCATCACCTTACAGGTAGTATCCTCAGCTATCGCCAATCCGCCTAATAATATGATATGTAAATTTTTCATTTGCGTTTTTATTTGTTTTGTTATAAATATATGATACTTTTTAAAAGTGTCAAGTTTGTAAAATTATTTTTTTCTCTTTAATTTACTCTCAAGAGATTTTAACTCATTTCTATTACTTGTGTAGATCCCAAATCCTTTCTCGTCTTCATCATCAGCTCCGTGACCTTTTTTAAGGTTACTGTATATTGATCTTGCCATGTTCTCAGCACCTGAAGGTGACAACAAATAATTAGCCAAAGTAATCATCTCGTCATTTCCCAATTCTGAAAATTCAAATTTGGATAAGATACGATCAATAATTTCACCTATTGATTTTTTATCTTTACTCTCATTGATGGTACGTTTAACAATTCTTGCCAAATCAGATTCTGTTAATCTCACAACTTTTTTCATAATAATATTTTATTATAAATATATTAAGATACGTAAATATTTTTTGGAAATTCTCCAAATACAAATAAAGTGACATTACATAACCATAGTTCCAAGTTATACTCAATACCTTTGTACGTTTTCATCAAGTACCAAGATCCTTCACCTATTTCAGGTGATTCACGTAAAAACTTCAATCTATTAGATCCATCAAATTCTTCGGTTGATAATAACACCATAATATCATTCTCACCCTGAGATATAATATCTAACATTGTGTCAGCACCTGAAACCATTGCCAGATCTGCCTTAGTACCTTCCCATCCAGGAAGATCCGCAAACCAACCCCCTTCGTCTTTATAAAATTTAAATTCTCTTATCATATTAACCTTATTTGTACCCTCGGAGAGACTCGAACTCTCACACCCTTCGGCATCAGATCCTAAATCTGACGTGTCTACCATTCCACCACGGGGGCATTTTACCAATTTTTAATTCTTTCTTTTAACACATCAATAGTAATAGAACTATTGTAATTTTTTTTATTGTTTTCTGTATGTATCAATAACTTACAATTTGCCGGATGTTTGATAATCTCAGGATCAATCTTATTAATAAACCCATCTCTTACACTATACATATGGTCTTTACTAATACCACTTAAGTTATTCCCTTTATTTTTAGGACTATACCATCCATTCTCTTTAATTAAACCCACGTCAAACTTGTTTTCATATTTATATACGTCAAAATCAAACAAACATAATGGTTTATAGAATTTGTAAAAATCATTTTTACAATCTTCACAAATTATTTTATGTTTTTTTGTTACTGTTTTTTGACCACAAAATCTACAACTTCTTGTTTTGTTAATATCGTTGTTTTTAGGTTTAGTTAATTTTTCCCTCACTTTTTGTTTTTGATCTTCAGTTACGACTCTACCTTTATTGTTAAAAGACGCTGAACACGATTTAGAACAAAATTTCCTTTCTTCAGATATTCTACCTTCAAATTCAACACCACAATTATTACAATTTATTTTTTTGTAAAAAATTGATTTAAGACCTAATCTAAAGGTTCTATTTTTGATTGATTTAAGTGTAACTCCCATAATATCTGCAATTATCGGATACTTGTTTCCTTCATCAACCAATTTTTTTAATTCTTCGTCTTTTTCTTTTGTCCACTTCATATATATAAATATCACAAAAAGAGTTTTTTTAAGGTTTTGAACCTATTTTTTATTGAGTAAGTGGTCAGATTCGAACTGACGGGAGACTTTCGTCTGTCGGTTTTGCAGACCGATGGTTTCAACCACTCACCCACACTTACATATTAACGGCAGTGGTGATCTGCCGCTTTAGTCGCAATTTGATTGTCAGGTTTAATGTTTGTCTTGTACCCAAGAGACATTGCCCATCCAACAACAGGTGGAACAAGTTTTGAACTGAAGTATTTTTCCTGACTATTGTAATCTAAATCGATCTCAACCTGAACCTTCACTTTTTTGGTTAACCATTCCGCAACCTCAAGAGAATAATCCGCTTCATTCCATAATCTTGTCCACTTGTCCTTAATTTTTTTCATTTTTTGTTTGTGTAAGATGTAATGAACACCTCTGTTACCATACCTATATGCTATCACCGTAACGTATACAGTACTTCTTCTGTGGTTCTGTGAATCTGTTCCAATGTGAACCTCAACGTATGGACATTCGTTTAAAACATCCAAGGTGTGAGATACCACGTCTACTGATTCGCCTTGTACCGTTCTAAATACTCTGTTCATACTATCTATTTTTTTGTGGACAGAGAGGGTTTCGAACCCCCGACTCCAGGATCTTCAATCCTGAGCTCTACCAACTGAGCTACCTGTCCTTATTTAACTTCAAATGCGTGAAGTAAAACACGTTTTTTCATTACTGAATCCTCGTGGTTACCGATCACCACACCATCTTTGATTGTGAAGGCGTGACGACTAACCAACATAAAGAATGTCCCAATAGGGTTTTGTTTTGTAAACGTACCCACAGTCATTTTACGTTTAACTTTCACACCCTTTACTTTAACATCGTACTCCAAAGTACGTCTGTTGAAGTTGTTTATTTTACCAACACACTTAACTTTTTTGTAGTTTACTTGACTTCTATTTTCTGCAAGTTTAGTCATTTTATCTACAGTACCATAAGTACCGTTACGATCTCTACGACCAAAATTTTCTCTAACGTATTTGTGAGCGTAATCGTAAGATACATCAAAACAAGATGCGAATGCTCTTACAACACAATCGTTGGTTTCACCTTTTGCGATTGCAGATTCTTCATAACCTTTAATGGCTTTTCCTGTAGTACAATATGGTAGTGCGTCTTTCATACTGTAAAGATACAAAATCTTTTTTAATTGGCAAAATTAAAATTTCTTCAGGGAGGACTCGGTTGGGGTATCCTAACGGTTATACCCCCAACACTTGCCTCCCGTCTTATGCACATGGTGTAGGGATCGAACCTACCCGGCGAGGTTTTGGAGACCTGCCCGACGCCCTGTCTGTACCATGTATGATAAACCTGTTTTTGCTACGATAAACTAACCTTGTTTATTGATGCAATTTTTAGTTTAGTACCCCCACAGAGATTCAAACTCCGATCTTTCCCTTAGAAGGGGAACGTCCTGTTCAGTTGGACGATGGGGGCAAATAAAAGATGATGAATGACTTTATCAGGAATCTTGCTTTAACCATAAACATCTCTTATAGTTTCTATACTATCGTCCTAAACATTTATGAGCTTCACACACCATTAGAGAGGTGAGTATTTCTACTTATCCTTAGTGTGAACCTTTGCGTCACGTCTCTCCACGCTTACCATTCTACGCTTTGTATCATCTTTTGTGCCCTCAAAGAGATTCAAACTCCTATCTCCCGATCCGTAGTCGGGTGTTCTCTTCAGTTGAACTATGTGGGCAATTAAAGAATTTTGGTCAACCACTCGCATCCCACCAATCTCTTGTATCAAACTTTCTGTAGTCCAAACGATTAAATCTCCTACTACTCATTCTCAACTCACTTGCCTAAGCCTTGTCCGTTGTAAATTCTTTTGGGTGAATGGTGGGTTTCGATCCCACTACCTTCGGTTCCACAAACCGACGCTCTCCCGATTGAGCTACAAACACCATGTTGTCCCGTATAGTGGTATCGAACCACTCTAAAGTCGGATATGAGCCAACTTTGATCCCTGATCATACGGGTTGTTGTTTTATATCTATTCGGAAATTTTCCTAATAGATTATTCAATTGTAGATGTCTATCCGGAAAAAAAGTCATCCTATCCGGAAAATTTCCGGATTTTAATTGAGGAAGATATTGGAATCGAACCAAATACCCTTACGGGTACATCTCGCTTAGCAGGCGGACCCTATCTCCATCAAGGTTTATCTTCCATAGAGTGTGGTACTCCTGCAGTAGTTGGGGCACCCACACAAGTTACTCCCCTTTGTCGGCACAGTAGGAATCGAACCTACATGGGACCTATTAACCTTTCAACCGCGTATCAGACGGAGGGTATATGTGCCGTGTTATTATAAAATAAATCGTAATGTATTTCTCTATGACAATTTGAACAAACTAAAATACATTTATCTAATTCTTTTTTTACTTTATCCCAAGCCTTATTCATATTACTTGATATATGGAAATCCTTTTCTTTTGGATCTGTGTGGTGGAACTCTAACGCAATTATACATTTATTGTAACCGCACCTTTCACATTTACCCCCTTTGTATTCAACCGCCCGTTCTTTATTCTTTTGCCTAAAGTTTTTAACATTTTTATAATTTTTTAATTTCTTATCATCATCAGTTAAAATGGTTCTTTTTTTATCCACATGATATTTTACAACCGCAACATGAATATTAAAAAATTCTGCAGTTTTTTTAGCCGTATGTTTTGAATAATACTCATTTAAATCTTTAATTAACTCTTTTGGAAACTCGATTTTACCATCAGACCTACCACCCAAACCAAATCGCTTACAAATGTCTCTGACAGTTGATTTTGATTTATTCAATATTTTAGATATCTCACCGAAGGACTTACCTTCATTTCTCAAAGTTAAAATTTCATCATACATACCTTTATCTTTTTAATTACATTTATTGATATCTATAAATATCAAGGTGTATGAAAAAAATCAGCTGATGGGGTGGGATTCGAACCCACGGTGGAGAATATTTCTCATCGGCTTAACAGGCCGGACCCTTCGGCCAGCTCGGGACACCCATCAATTTGTTGTGGGAGAGAAGGGACTCGAACCCCCAAGGTCTCACGACGACAGATTTACAGTCTGCTGAGCCAACCAATTGCTCAACTCTCCCAATTCAGGAAAGGGGAAGATGGTTCTGTGGACATCCCCTTTTATGATTGGCGTTACTATGACAGTTAAAACTCCGACATAACTACGAACTACTGACACGTTAACGTTATATCATTCCCCAATCAACCTTTGTACACTCTACAGGGATCGAACCTGTGACCTGTTGTATGTAAAACAACCGCTACTACCATCTGAGCTAAGAGTGCTTGTTTTAGTTTCTTGGAACGAAGATAACCATTTTTTGGTAACTATCGTTCTTTTTTACTAAATTTTTTTGTGTCCCCGACAGGGTTCGAACCTGTGACCCCTCCATTAAAAGTGGAGTGCTCTGAAACCAACTGAGCTACGAAGACATTAGTCGGGATACCAGGACTCAAACCTGGATGATGTCCACTTCCCAAAAGTGGCGACTTAGTCAATTAGTCCACATCCCGTTATAGAGGAAGAAGTAGGTGTCGATCCCAATACCTTTCGGTACCGCCCGTTTTCAAAACGGGGTCACAAGCCGTTGTGATTCATCTTCCTTATTTTTTAAATGGAATTAAATAATTTTATTACTCTTCTTAATATTATCGTGAGACCATAATGGTTGTAGATTACTTAATGACCAACACTTTTTAAAATTTTCAGAATAAACACTATCAATCACAAAACTTGATACGGGGGTAATGTGATCAATGTGCCATTTACCGTAATTTTCCCAAGTCATACCATCTTTAAATTGTAACTCTAAATGGTTAATTAAATCATCAAGATTGTAATCTACTAACGTCTCCCAACTTTTACTTTCTTTAATTCCGTTTAAAGATTTTCTCATTCTTCTTGAGAAATTAAATGTAACTTTATTTTTTTCGTATCTATCTTTTTGTTTTTCTTTATTATAGTATCTTTTTTTTGGGTTCAGTTTATAATAATCTGACAATTTTTTATTTTTACATATCTTACACACAGATTGTAACCCGTTCTTACTTTTTGAACATTTATTAAATTTATTAGCATCCAATACTAATTTACACGATGAGCAAATTTTTGTTTCCATATATATAAATATCGTCTAATTAAAAAAATAATAATTTAAGACGATTAATTTGTTGTCTCGGCTGGACTCGAACCAACACACCCGGATCCAAAATCCGGTGCCCTGCCTTTAGGCTACGAGACAATTAATGAAGCCAATATGTCAAAGAACTTTTTCTTTTTTTGAGGTTCCTATCAGGGTCGAACTGATGACTCCGGGTTACAAAGCCGGGATATTACCAAACTATACTAAGGAACCAAATTTTTGGGTATAAAAAAACCCTAACTGTTTTGAGTTAGGGTCTTATATTTCTTTTATATATTTAAGTTAATCTTTATCAACTCATAAATGAAACTGCCCTAATATGCGACTTAAGCGTACGATACACGTTAAACGACCACTGAATGCTCGGGTTACAAATGTTCATATGTCTATTAGTTGTTTTCATCTTGTTATAAATATATAGTTTTTTCTAAAAGTTTTAATTACCTCACAAATGTAGGTCTTTTTTTTTAATTGACAAGTCTTTTTATTATTTATTTTCTTGTTCTTCCTCTAATCTACGTAGAAATACGTAATATTCTTCTGAATTTATAAATTCATTGTGTATTAATTCAAATATATCTTCCATAATGATAGTATAATTGAAATGTTGTTATTAATCAAATATTAAGTTAAATTTGTTGTCGCACCAAGTGCGGCATTTGCAATCGCCTTCTTAACTTTACTTCTTGTTGGTAATCCTGTGTAATCAACAATGGCTCCTTCGGTTTTTTTAACTGCAGTTTTTATTATATGTTGTTCCACTTTACCTATAGTACTTTGTTCAATTTTTGCTAATAACTGTTTAGATATAGCCTCATCATACTGAGTTATTTTTTTCAAAGTATTTAATTCCTGAAGGGTTAAAGCCGATCCTTTACCAAGTTTAGATCCAAGACTAGTTGCGATAGAAGCACTTATTTTACCAACACCCGGTATTTTACCTAACATAGGTAATAATGCAAAGAACACATCAACCGCAGCTTCTTTTTGTTTACCCGCTCTCCAATGCATTGCCGCATTACCCAAACTAATACCCGCACTAATAAATGGACCAACAACAGGTATAAATGCCGTCGCAAATGCAACCGCATTTGTGATCATATCTCTTGAATCGGCGTTGGACCAATTTCTGGATTTTTGAGTTTTATCAACTTCAGATCCAATATTAATGTCTCCTGTTGAAGATTGTAAATTTGTTGTTAGTGATGCGTTTGACATATCCCTACACCTACATTTATATTCACTTGTTCCAACACCATCTACCCATAAACCACCAAAATCTCTACAAAGATTATACATACTAACCGTTGCGGTATTAAAAGCTGCCTTTAAGTTATTATTAACTATCTTTTGTTGTCTTGTGATTGGTGAGGTACAATATTTTGGAATTAATTCTTTTTGTTTGATTAACGAATTGTTAAAATTAATCATTTCTTTACCAATATTTCTATTGTATTTTTCCTTCTTGGTCATAACAGTCCTTGGATCAATTTGATTACCCAAGTAAGATTTACTTACTGCGGTGTTATCTGATTTTTGAACATTATATAATGGATCCGTATATTCTTTAAGAAATTTACCAAATTGTGCTTGTTTACTTGCCCATTCACCTGAAGTGTTAATACATGATTGAGAATAAAGAGTTGGGTAAGGGTAAATACCGTTATTAAGTTTCCACCCGAAATCTCCAGGAACCTTTGCATAAGTACCTGTTAACCCATTGGAATATAATAAAGGATCTTTATGGTTACCATTTTTATCTTTACCCCAAAATCTGAAAATATCAACAGGTGCATTATTTGTTTTACTACCTCCTGGTTTTGCCACAGTTAAAATTAAAGGACATTTTTTTGAAAAATCGTCAACTGTAACTTTTTGACTTCCACTACTACTATTCATTAATTTATAACTAACACCAACGGCCTGTACGTGATACTTTTCATTCACATCCATAAATGAAGCTGCGTACTTATATGGGTCCTGACCTAACGCCGCCTTGACTTTGTTATACATATCAGGAGTCTTTATTGCCATAAATGCGGCCTCCACCCAAGCTTCATTATCATTAACAGTCCCTTTAGACTCTTTGATTATTTTTGCAATAAACTGAGGTGTTGGGTTATTTTTTAATTCTTCGTATGGGTAATTTTTACTTTTTGTAACAGGTTTTACGGTTTTATCGTTCCACATTGTTACAATCATAAATGGCATCATCACCAAATTAGGCTCATTAAGTGCGTTAGTTAAAGATATATTTTTACCATTATTTTGTTTTAACCAACCACCAGAAAGTTTACCTTTAGTGTTCATCTTAGGATCCCATTTACCTATGTTAGCCCAAGTTGATCCGTCATATATTTTTACTAAACCATTATTCCAAAAACCAAGTTGTGTTTTAGTTTCTTTAGAAGATCTAAAACTGAAATATCCTGTTAAAAAGTACGCATCTCCCTTATTAGATTTTACTAATTTTGTATTTTTAGGTTTGTATTGATTTAATTTACTGTATAAATCTAACCACACATTAGAGGGTGCGATTTGTTCAGATAATATATTACCATAAACATTATTAATGATCTCTTTTATTTGTTCTTCTGTAACAATTATCTTCATACTATAAGATAAATATCCCCTAAATACAAAACCCCCCATTTTCAGGGGGTATTTTTTAGTTGTACATCATTTGGATCAACTCTTTGTCAAGTTCAGTGTACTCAGTAGTCTCAGTCCACCCTTGATAGAAGATACTTTCAGGGTAGTCGTAAGAGTCGTTACACAATCCCAATGATTGAGTCAACTCCTCACGTAACAAGTGCATTTGACCTTCACGAGTACTTGTTCTTTCAACATCAACATACATTGTAGCGTATGTCAATTCTTCACTACCATATGCGATGAACAAACCTTGATTGTGATCAGTGTATCCAATAGATCCTGAATCAAACTCATTGTAATCTTGAGCAGAACCAAACAAAACAACAAGGTTAGCGTCTGACTTATTAGAAACGATAGTAACATTAATAGTTGACATAAGTCCGTTCAATTCACCAACAATACTTCTCAACTCAGACATCAAGTAATCACGTTTGTCACCAACAACATAGATCTTAACATCTTGGTTCCACTTTTTCAATGAAGTGTTACCGTTATCAAACTCACTTCCGTAAGCTACTTTGTTGAAGTACTCTTTTGCCTCAGGAGAAAACTCTTTTACAGGAACATCTCCACCACCAACAGAAGTTCCCTCGTTAGCCGATTTCTCAATTTCTTTTGCAACTTCTTGTTTAAGATCTGAGAATTCATGTCTCATACCTTTGTTTACATCACTGTTAACAAAGAAACAATATACACTGAAGATTGCGATTGAAACGACTAAGAACTTTTTCATAATTTTTTGGGTTTTTAAATGAGTACCCTACAAAGATACAAAATTAATTGGTTCTGCCAAACATATTTTAAAAAAAAGTGATCCCGACAGGATTCGAACCTGTGACCTAATCATTAGAAGTGATTTGCTCTATCCAGCTGAGCTACGGAACCATATAGTTAGATTTTCTTAACTTCGTAGATATGTCCCGAATCTGAGTTGGTTTGGAATATATTCTTCATTTCTTCAGCTTCCTCAGGTGTATCAAATTCCCACACCTCTGTTTCACTATTTAAAAGAATAACGGGTAATCGTTTAGTTGGCATATTTGATGCTCCCTTTACGTGTTTAATAATTACATACATATTTAACTTGTTTTTTAAATATTAGGTGAAAAATATTGGTAAGACAAGTCAATCTTTTACTTTTTTCCAAAAGTCATTATTGGATCACCATTTCTCCTATTCTTTTTACCTGGTAATAATAATTCGGCCATTTTTCTATTTGTTAAATTGTTATCGACTTCTTTTTTAATTACTTGTTTTACTTCAGATTTTGGTAAAATTCTATTTTTGAGTAAATTATTAATTTTATCGTAATTAATAACTACTATTTTTTTTTCAATTGGTTTAGAAATTACTTGTGGGGTTTTATTTTTTATAGAATCTATTGTGTCTTTCACTATTTTCTTTCTTTCATTAATTTTGCCAATAAATTCATTGTTAGGATCAACGTCAATATTTTCATTAACTATATTTACGGAATTTTCATAATCTATATATTCAGTATTTTCATACTCAACATATTCAGCATTTTCTATATTAGTATATTTTGAAACTTTTAAAGTGGGTAAAGGTCCAAAATATTTTTTTGATTTACTTATAAAGGCGTATTTTGATCTTAATGATGATCGTAATCCGGTGTCAGGTCGACTGGTTAATCCCTTATTATGTAATCTTCTTAGAACTAAAATTTCTTGAGTTAATTCAACAGAGATATTGTTCTTATATAATCTACCCATAAAATCGGAATCCGCGGCAACCAACCATCCCTCAAACCCATTGTAATAATCAAATATTTTTTTATGTATAGCAAAAACCCCTTCACCCCAATTTTTACGACCTAACTCGTTAACAATCTCACCATTTATGATTCTAAAATTACGTAATCTCGGTTTAACACATTGGTATTTTTTAAGGGAGTTTAAACAATAACCAATCATATTTTCTTCCATAATATCATCAGAATCAAAGAAGATTATATTGTCGTATTTTGCTAAAGTGGATAATGTATTTTTTATTAAATAGGGACCTTTATTTTTACTAAAATAATAAATTTTTGTATTTGAGGGGTAAATCTTATTTTTTAAATAATCTAAACTTTTTTTACATCCATCAATACCAATTAAAATTTCATAATCAAAATCTTTTCCTGATTTATAAATTGATTCTAATGTTTCATCAATGAATTCAATATTGTCAAATGTTGGTATAATTACTGAAATTCCCATTACTTAATTAATATATCTTTATTTGTCAATGTGGACATTTTATTATTATTATGTATTACTAAATGACAAGATCCCTCATCAACTATAAACACCTTTTTGCCAATTTTACCAATGTCACAATGCTTTAATGTAAATAGTTGAATATCACAATTTTTTTGACATACTGAAACAAACATAGATGTATTATTATCATCGTATCTATATGTCATTTTATATTTTTTATTTTCAGTTACATCATACTTGTATGGTTGGGTATGTATAACAAATGTTTTATATTTATCTACATTTTTAAAAAATATTTTCTGTATTTGATCGACATAAGTTTCACACATCCAGTCATCACAATCATGTCTTGTCTGTATATTTATATTTTCTTTTAAAATGTAATTTAAATAATCTGTTGACGCATTATTTAAAAAAACTAAAGAAGGTTTTTCTTTTTTTAAAGTTTTACACATTTCATTTATTAAATTATCAATTAATGTGTGGTGTTGTCTGTTTGCAATAACACATAAAATAAAATTTTTATTTGTCTGTGATAATATTGAAGGTAAAAAAGTCTCCTTTGAGACTTCAAGATACTTCATTAATAATGTATCATCATTAAATTTAATTCGTGTTGATATTAAATGTTTCATACTATAATCTTAATTTCTTTTTGATCATTATAAACAAAACAACCAAAAATTCTTTCCATTGCATGATTAGGCGATGGTTCAGGAACATACCCATAAGGTAAAATATCCAATATCTTATCAATATTCTTATTTGTAAAATATTTTTTCATAACCGAATTACTAACCCAAAATGTTGTTCCCCCAATAAAAAAAGGATCCTTCTCTGTTGGGTGTATATTAATGTGACTATAAATTTTTTCCATTTCCTTAATATTAACATTGTAATTATTATATAACTTAAATCCAACCATCCCACATTTAGGGTTTATTTTAAACTCATTAATAATGTCGTTAACCTGATTTTTATTTTTTAATACTCCACCCATTAAATTGTTAAACCATCCTTCTCCTATTTTTTTTGCTTTATCAACCCCATAACGTTTTACTGAGTTTGAAGGTATCTCTGACCCCCCTAAACCCTTTTTGGTGTGTATTTTAAGTATTATATCGGTATCGGTATCTACGTGTTTGTAGGTATATAGGAACCCCCCGATGTCCATACCCTTATTAGGTGATTTTATGATAACAGAATTATCATTATATGATTTTATTTTAGTTATAATATCAATTTGACTTTGTTTATAATTTCTTTCTTCTCTTATTCCGAATCTTAAAAAATGTTTGGTCACCTTATCCTTTGTAAGTAAATTCTTTAATGATAAGTCGGGGTGTAAATTTAAATACTCTTTCCAATTAAAGTCGGATGGTAATTCGTTGGGGGTGTATCCACAAATATTAACATATAATTTATATGGGTGATCAATATTATTTAAATACCCCTTTATTTCATCCCACATATCATGATG
>Ga0315284_10005409_pt1 | contig 18127 bp, 16 predicted proteins | sample YL17G09_16_MG_FD_203696 | JGI IMG/M metagenome (GOLD analysis project Ga0315284, IMG submission 203696) | Sediment microbial communities from Yellowstone Lake, YNP, Wyoming, USA - YL17G09_16 | ecosystem: Environmental > Aquatic > Freshwater > Lake > Sediment | place: USA: Wyoming | collected...
GAGGAGTAGCCTTTTGTGCTTGGTGCGAGGAAGCAAGGGCCCCGAGGTGTGTGGTAAGGGAAACGGGCATGTGTACGTCCCTTGTCAAAATGTGGGAAAGGAGACCTGCGATGAAGAGGCACGGTGTGGCAGTTCAGTTGTGGCGGCAGGTTGTTGCGTTTGGGCTCGTGGTTTTCCTGGCGTCCGGAGGCGTCAGTCAGGCCGTCGAAAGCCAGGCGGTGCAGGCGGTTGGCGACCCGGATGCGATGAAAGAGGCGGAGGGATGGCTTAAACTTAACATGCGCCGGGACGGGGCGGACTTCTTCATTTACCCCTCCTTTCACGATGCCGGACAGTACACGAAGATGGTCCAGTATAAGGCGATTGAGAAAGTGGCTGGAGCCATCGCAGACGTGAAAGTTGAGATACTTGACGCCGGCGGTGAGGTTGATTGGCGATTGAGCGGTTTGCCCAAATCCGTGACTTTCCAAGATAGCGGATTCCGCGGTCGGTCTAACGTTCCCGGAAGTCACGACGGCGGAGGTCACGAAGGAAGTAACGCAAACGAGATTCAGGGACTGTTCAAGTTCATTGATCCGGGGCTTGACTGGCCTTCGACCTTCACAGCCAAACTCACCATTACTCTGTCGAACGGTAAAGCCGTGAAAGCAACCTGCCCATTCAAGGCCCGTAACCGCGTCGTGGGAATCACGATCCTCGGTGACCCGTTTGGCTCAGACGGCAAGGCGTGGTTGTGGAAGGCCTTCGGCTTACAAGTCGGCGGCCCCGCCGAGTGCACCGATCCAGACGAGGACGCGAATAAACTGATTCTGGACTACAGGCAAAAGGACTTCTCGTTTGCCTATACGTGCATCACCCCGCGAGCTTGGGCTCTCTACTCCATCCACCACGGGAGCCCGGAAGGACAGATATGTCTTCCCGCTTGGTACAGCGGTTTCCGCTGGGGAGGGAGCGGAGCGAGCCTTCTGGACGTATCATCATGCGCACATGCGCACACAGCAAGGATCTTCCTATTTCACTGTCACTCTGCACACGGAGGAGGGGGTGCGGCCAAGAGCCTGGCGGACGCGCTGACCGGAAGGGTCGGCGGGGGCGAAACCTGGGTCAAAGGGTATGAGCATAGGGTGGAGATAGGCCAAGGTGGTTCTGACGTCACCTTTGGGTATGATTTTGTACCGCCAGAAAACGCTCCCCCCGAAGGCGAGAAGTTCACGTTCTGGAGAGATAAATGTTTCGGCGATGCGAAGCATGTGGGGTCAGCGGTCAACGATGCGCTGCATGCGCAAGGAGTCTATACGACCGACCCTGAGTTCGGCGAGAGGATGGCCCCAGCGTGGATCACAAGCAAAACCATCACCAACGTTGTTTCCGCAGTCACGCTCAACCAGAACGCCATTGTCAACGCGGCCAAAGCGAAGTATAAGGCGAGATATCCCGACGATCCTAACTTCAACTTGGACTTCTCCGAGCCGCTCAGATTCTATTACAACGTAGAGGATGCCTACGTGAGACCAAATCCTCCCGATCGTAGTTTCTCGGCACTGTAGGGTCTCAATAGGAGATATTCGGTGGCAACGAATTCCATCAGCAAGAAGTTGGCCGTAGTGGCGCTCTTGGGGTTCTGGGGTCCGGCGTCTTTCCTTATCGCGGGTGAAGCGGAGCAGCAAGATCGCCTCAAAGTTTCTGCGGGTGTAGAAGGGGAAGCCATCTTCTACGTCGGCAAAGCGGTTCCCCTGAAAGTGATTCTCAAAAACACGACCGCCGAGCCGCTCGCGATCCTCGATTGGGACAGGTTTCCAAGAATGATCTATGTGAATCTCAATATTAATGACTATCCGGGTTACAAAGGAGGTGGGCCCGGCTTCAGGTCTGGCGGAGTCGGCGCAGGCCGGATATTCTTTCAGGATGAATTCCGGATGCTGCCGCCGGGCCCGACATTCCTGGATCGCCAGGTCATCCCCATGCTTCCAGGGAAGGTGCGTGTTGAAGTCGTCGTGCAACCCCCCACCGACAAGTACGGAGGGCGAAGCGATCGCCAGCAATGGAAAAACGGTGTGGAGGGCCGGTTCGTTGGGCAAACGACCGTAACGGTCCTTGCAGAGATATCGGCTGAGATGAAGACGCGCTATGAAGAGCATCGCGCGGAAATCGAGCGCCCGACAGTGCCGGTGGAGAAAAAACTCGAGATTCTGGCCGAGGTCGCAGGCGAGAAGCACTACTTTGCCGCTCGATTCATCCGGGAAACCTACGACGTTGCCGAACCCGGACGCGTCAAGGAGGCGGCTCTGCGGCACCTGCTGGACTTGGCGAAGTTCGGCACAGCCTATGAATCGTTCCCCTTGCTGGTCAAGGTGATGGAGCAGGAGAATGCTCCTCAGGATATCCGCCTGACCCTCCTTGGATGGATCGGCGAGGTCCTTGCTCGACAGGGGTATCAGCGGCTGGCCGAGCAAGCGTTCCATCGCTATCCGGAGCCGCTTCAGGAAGAGGCCCGGCAAACCATTCAGCGTCTGGGCCAAGACCGGAATCCCTTTGTCGCTGCCAGGGCCCGCGAGGTTCTCAAGGCGCTGGAACCGGAAAAGTAAGTGGCGCTCCTTCCTGGAACTGGCCCGCGGGCGGATGCGGGACTTTCCCCGTCACTCCGCTTCGGAAGTGTGCGGAGCCTCCCCGTGACAGAGAACAGCGGGGAGTTCAGCGCTTCCCGCCCCCGCCGGCCCGCCGACGCTCGACGAACTCAACGCCATGCTGGCCCAACTGGCGAAGGTGCCCTTCGTCTCGCCCGAGAAGCAGCCCGCCGTCGTTCGCCTGGATGACGACTGGTTGACCAAGGGTGATTGCCTCGGCCGCTACGGCCGCTACTGGGGCTGCTGGTGCGCGATCTGCTCGCCGCAGAACTACCTCTGGGGCGCAGGGCCGGAGAAGGTCGAGATGTACGCCCGCATCGGCCTGAAATGCGCCAAGGGCGACTCGCTCCGCTACTGGGTCCATTGGCTTTACACCACCAATCCCAACACTCTGGAGATGCCTCCGACCTACCTTCACAGCCGCGTGGTCAAAGGGTTCACCACCTGGGACCGATACCGCCGCCAGGCGGAATGGGACGACCACAGCGAGGCGTATCCGATGGCTTACGACGGGCCAAGCCTGTACTGCACGCTGAAGGTCCCATCGGGCCTCTACTACCTTTCTCTCTACAACTTTAATAAGGATGGCCACGCCCCCACGGCCCGGTGGCGGGACTACGGCGTCTCCATCCGGCAACATCCGTCCGGGGCGCCGCTCTCGGCCATTGAGGACTTTGACAAGCGGCCGGAACTGGCACGGGCGAGGTATAGGGACTTCTGGAACGGGGCGTACAAGCGGTTCCTCGTCCGCGGGCCGACGACCCTCTCGATCCGCCTCCACCGCAACCATTCCTTCTGCACCATCCTGGCGGGCGTCTTCCTGGACCTCGTGGACGAAGAGCCCGTGCCCTACTTCCGCACACTGGAGGAATGGAACGCGATCCAGGCGGATCGCAAGAACGAGTCGCAGGCGCTTCGCCTGGAGATAAGAACGCCGGGCAAGCGGGCCGCGCGGTTCCGGCCGGGCACAACGACGGCCGAGGCGGCCGTCCGGCTGTTCGATGAACTTGAGAAGATGCGCCTCTGGAATGCGACGTGGTGGGCCACCGAGGGGGTTCACGTCTACAGGCCGCTCCTCGCGTGGTACCGCGCGGCCCTCCAGGAAGTCCAGCCCGGCGGGGTGAAACAGCAACTCTACGCCCGCGCGGCCACGTGTTACTACCGTCTCGGCCTCTACGAAAAGTGGGAGGCGGGGCAGGTCCTCTGTGGCAAGACCCCGGCCCGCCAGATCGAGAAGGCCCTGAAGTGGGACGGCACGACCTTCTCCTATCAGGGCAAAGGCTATGAGATCGTGACCAAGTATCTGGAGGAGAGCGGGCTGCGGCTGAAGGCGGCGGAAAGCGCCACAGACTTACCGGCACGGGCGGAACGCGTGGGCGTGCCGTTTGACGCCCGCAGATGATCCCCGGCTTCACCAGGGCAAATCTGCGGGAACTCTGTTCGCTTGGAAATTAGCCAGTTGAGCGGTGGCAGCAAGACATAAAGAAAACATTTGCTCGCCGGGTCGGCGAGCAATAGAACGAAGGAGGTGCGATCATGCGTACGACATCGGGGGGACGTTGGTGGCGTTGGGCGGTAGGCTTGGCCGTGGTCGGGTTGGCGCTGGGCGCGTGGGGCCTTTTGGCTCGCCCCTTTGCCGTGGCCGACGAAGGGCTTGGTGAGCCCAAGGCGAAGGGGGAGAACCGGCTGGAAATCCACCCGCGGATAGGGGACTTTGCCACCGGCAAACTTGGGCGGATTCTCATTTCTGCCAAGCATGGCGGGGGGTACCATACCGTTAAGAAGACCACCACTGAGAACAAGGAGGCCCAAACGAAAGATGCCAAGGTGACTATCACGGTCTATGTCTGGGACGGGGCCGGGGACCCCGCTGTAGGGAAGACGGTGTACTTCAGGGTCAAGTATCCGGACCCGGACGATCCCTCGCCCTACGAAAGCAACTCAACAGAGGGTGATAACAGAGACGCACGCACTCCGCCGCTCCTCCCGGCCGGCGACTTAAGCGCCGCCCAGGCCGTTACGGCTTTGGCGACGATTGACGGCCGAGCCGTCGCCGCAGCCGAAGTGGAACTTACAATCACGGACCGTCACTCGGGCGACAACTACATTGTGAAGGCCTCCCTGGACTCGAGATTTTCCGCCAACGACACGGCAGAAACGTGCCTGTTGACAGCGTGGAAGCGATTGTACGTGGAGACCGACAAGATGTTCCGCTTCGGCCGGGACTGCGCCGACGGAGGCGGCGGTGTGGGTGCCAGCGCCAAAAACGTTTATCTGGATGACACAACGGGCTTTGCGGCGGACGATTGGGTGCAGGTCATCAGTAACGAAAGCGATGATCACAACAACGGCGAGGTGAAGCAGATCGAAAGCGTGGATGACTCGTCTACTCCGAAGAAACTTGTGCTGAAGGATGCCCTGGCACGTACTTACAAAACGGGGGCCGCCGGCTACGCCCATGTGGGGAAAGCCATCAAGACTGGCGACAATGTTGATCAGGAGGCAACATACTACCTGGCCGACACGTCGTTGCTCGCGGCCTGTTACGAGCCAGCCTTCATCGAATTCAAGGAGATGAGTGATGGCAGCAGCATTATGCCATACTCCTTTGTTACCACCGCCGAGGCGACTGACCAGCAGAACGAAGCCGATTGCCGGGCACTAAGCCAGCGATGGTTCAAAAACAAGGAGAACAGGACCGAAGACAGATTCTTTCCATCGGGAGGGGGATCGCTCCCGCAAACCGGAACACTTGACACTGGGAAGAGTAACTATCTTCACCTAATTGGTGCGCATCTGTATTACCACGGGGGCACATTCTTTGGGACATCTTGGTATTCGACAAATGCTGTTTATGTCTGGCGCAAGGCCATAGAAGATCCTTATTCCGCTTGTGTTGTTCCCAATATAGTGCGAGACACTGTGTGCCACGAGATAGGTCACCAATTCGACATTGTCGGGACAATACACATGCACTGTTTAAACATTGCCTACACACCCCCACATGATGGCGAGAAATGTATCATGTATTCGGGTGGCGGGCTGGCTGGAAACTTGACCAACGATGTGGTGCGGTACTGCACGGACCATATCTTGACTGGCTGGCCGACGGATAAGTACCCAAGCCGGCGCGACATTGCAGACGGGCGATAGCCCCGGGAGGAGATGCCATGAGAAAGCGACTTGCAATTGCAGGCGTCGTATGGCTGATCTGCGTCTTTCAGGCGATGGCAGCGGACGCACCTGCTGATTTGGCCATCTCGCTGAACGCCGAGACCGACACGGTCTACCACGGCGAACCCCTGATGATCACCGTCAGGGTGGTGAATGTCTCAAGCAAACCGGTGGTGGTGCCGGTTGACTGGTCGAGCGGCCGGTTCACAATGAAGCACGCCCACGCTGGCGGGCCTCCGCGAGAGGGGAACCCTTTTGCTAACCCTAGCGACGGGATGGACAGGACGGTGACGCTCCAGCCGGGCCAGGCACATCGGGCAGTCACAGACATACTTTTTGTGACCAATGGCGACAAGCCCGGGCTACACCGGTTGGAGGCGCGGCTGCAATCGGATGGTTGGTATCGCAGCCTAGACCGCGCTAGCGGGCAAATGGTCAAGCGTCCCTGCTGGGCTGGAAGCATCGAGTCCAAGCCCCTTTCACTGACGATCAAGGCCCTCGACAATCCCGCGGATCGAGAGGCCCTGGCCGTGTTGACTCAGGGGCGAGACCTGGAATCTGTCTGGTTGTACTCCGACGCCGTGCTGGCTGGCACGGACAAACGGTATGCGACCGTTTTGGAGAAGTACCCCGAGAGCGTCTTCGCGCGGCACTGCGACATGGCGCTGGCAAGGGCACACGCCCGGAGTTTCGACGACGAGTCCGGCATTCGCTTTGACGAGGAGGCGGTCCATCACTACACCAACGTCATCCGCAACTACCCGGCCTTTGCCTTCATGGACGATGCGATGCTGGAACTGGCCCGCGTTTACCTGAGGAAGGAGCAGATTGACCCCAACAAGGGATACCGCGACAAGGCAGCCTCTCTGTTAGAGGACATCCTGAAGAAACACTCAGGGAGCGATTCGGTTGATCAGGCGACAACCTTGCTGAAGGTGGCCGCCTCTGCAACTCTACCGGATCGGCCGCCGGAGGCAAGCCAAGCGCCGGCCCCGAAGAATCCATAGCCGCCGGCGTGAAATAAGGTTGCCGGGAACGTTTCCGAAACGGCCTTGGCGTGCAATGCGCCAAGGCCGTTTTGCTGCCGTCCGGCTGTTCGATGAACTCGAGAAGATGCGCCTCTGGAACGCAACGTGGTGGGCGACGGAAGGCGTCCAACTCTACAAGCCGCTCCTCGCGTGGTGCCGCGCGGCCCTTCAGGAAGTCCGGCCCGGCCGGGTGAAACAGCAACTCTATTGCCGCGCCGCTACGTGCTACTACCGCCTCGGCCTCTACGAGAAATGGGAGGCCGGGCAAGTCCTCTGCGGCAAGACCCCGGCCCGCGAGATCGAGAAGGCCCTCCGTTGGGACGGGGTCCATGACTTCGAGGGCAAGGGGTTCCAGACGGTGAGCGATTACCTTTGCGAGCACTCGGCGACCGGTCTGTCCGAGCGGGCAGCGGAATCTGTCCCGCGTCAAGAGAACAGGCAGGAAACGGGGCCCGGAAAGAAGAAACTCTGACGCACGTTGTCGAACGAAAAGGAGGAAACTCATGCATCCAAGAGACGAAGGGAGTAGAATCATGGTAAGGAAACGCCGTCGAAGCCGGTGGTTGGTGCTCTTGATTTTAACAGGCATTGGTGTTGGGGCGATCTTCCTTTTTCGGTGGCTGCCGATTGCACGAGCGGGTGACACCGATCAGGAGCCCCAAAGAGGCCAGGAGTCGGCAGGACGGGTGGACCTAAAGGGCTACCGGCCAGACGCGACTTTTCTCTCTGAGGTCGAAGAGGAGATACCCGGCTGGTACGTCAATGTAAACTGGGACGATGACGACAAGGACGGCTGGACCCCGGATGACCATTCTCCCAGCGCCACGTACACGCCGGACAAAGATGATATTTTGATCTCCGGAAACGGCTGCACGGAGGACGATGATCTGTGGAAGTTCACGGTGGAGATTGTGCCGTCCTCGATTCACGGGCCGATCCGGCTGACGTTCAACGAGGCCAAGGTGAAAGTCTATGTCAACCGGACCAAACAGAATCCGTTCGCAAGCGGCAACACGGTGAACTTCACCGGTCAGCCGATCACGCTTTATCTGGAAGGGCAGACTGGAACGGAAAACTTCTACGATAGTGAGCTTAAGGGGCAGTACGCGGGTACTACGCCAACCGTTGTTTCTGACAAGGTCGTGGTCACCGTCTTCGACTGCACACTTAATGGCCTTTTTGATGGCCAACAGCAAGGGGATTGCGAGAAGAAGCATAAGGAAGCTGGAGGCAGCAACAACCGCGATGGGAAAATAAGTTGCGATGACGCGAACGGCAATGGCACAACGGGCGACCTTGACGGGTGGTGCAAATTCTTCCATAACACAATGGAGGACCAGGGAATCCTTTGCCCCAGGGGAATACGATACCAGGCGGAGTTCGATTTTAAACGTGAGGTGAGGCGCAGAGTATGGCGTATTCTCACAGGAGAAGCCAACTGGAGAATGTTCGATGACAAAAGCACCAGATGGTTTGACGACGAGAATCAGTATTGGGAGGACAACACGCCATCTGTTTCTAATCACATCTATCAGATAGATGGTCCTGGGATCTACGACTCAACAACCCAGGTGATAACCCACATATTCGGCTCGTGCATTTTGAGAGATTGGGTCATGGTGAGACTATACGGGACATGGTACCGGTGCTCCGATTTCCTCAGGTGGCACAGCCAATGCTATGTCAAGGCCCGCACCGATGACCCTGCTCTTCTTAGGCGGGCCGGCGCGGGGCCCGGCGGTCCGACGGGCGAATGGAATTTCCAGAAACACGGCTCGGGCTGGATACAGATACCTGACAATCCGCCGGCGCCCTGACTTAAGGCGTCGCGTGGAATCCAGCATTAACATGCTTTGTGCCAGCGAACGAACTGAATAGGGAGAGATACCGATGAACACTACGCATATGGGTGTCGGCTTGGCATGCGCTTTGATGATGGCAGCCGCCTGCGGGGGTCAGGCCGTCAACGAACGCGAGCGAGTTCCTTATGAGAAACTCATGGTGGGCCAACGTTCTGGTGCCACCATTCTTAAGGAACGCCAGGAGGCTATTAAGAAACTCACAGAACTTGCGGGAATGCCAGGTAAAGGGTGGCGCAATAAAGAAGTCGGCTTGGATTACACCGAGTATCCATCGCACGACGCCAAGCATCTGGCGATGTTGCTGCTGGGCGACCTGCGGGCATCAGAAGGTGTGCCGGTACTGCTGGAGAACATTGAGTACCGGGTGCCGAAGTTCATGGCCCTGGGCTATGAATTGGGACCAGTTGAGGGTCCCGGCTGGCATCCGGCCGTCGAATCCCTGATCAAGATCGGCATGCCGGCCGTCGGGCCTGTGATCGAGAAACTCGGCACTTATGCCCAGGACTGCCTCGGCCGCCGCTTGTGCCTCGTGGTGCTGAAGGAGATTCTCGGGCCGAGGCTGGCCAAGATCCGCATTGAGATCGCCGTTGAAGAAGCCAAGGACGACGCGGCGCGCGCCAAGCTTAAGGCGGCGCTGGCGCAACTGGAAGCAGACCGTGCCGCTGCCGCGCCCCAGGTATCTCCACCCAAGTAGGGGGAACCGGGGAACCCCTTGCCATTTGTGCCAGCCGCGCGGCAAGATGGGGCTTGACTGAGAGATTTTCGGTGCGATTTGGGTGGCTGTCAACTCTGGCCGTTCTTCTGGCCGGCGGCCTTTGCCGCGCGGCCGGCGTGAAACAGGGTTGCCGGTTGACGTGAAATAGGGTTGCTGGGAACGTTTCCGAAACGGCCTTGGCGCACCATGCGCGCCAAGGCCGTTTTGCTGCCCGCGGCCGTTGGTGCCAGGCAGGCCGGGGCCGCGCGGCCGTCAAGAAAAGACCCGCCGCGCCATGGGAAGCAAGTCTCCGCAGCGGCAAGTGGCGGAAACGGGGAATCGGCGAAGCACGTGGAACGTTCGCTCCTCCTGTGCTCCGGAAGTGCGCGGAGTCTCCCCGTGACAGAGAACAGCGGGGAGTGCTGCGCTTACCGGCCGAGCCGGAAGGCGCGACCGCGCTGGGCGCGCCGGCCGCGATGCCGAGGCAGCGAGATGTACGGGCTGCTCTTGGGCTTGAGGCGCGGCAACGGCGACCGGAACGGATGCTCGGCGACGGCCGGAAGCGTCATTCGGATGAGGCGTTCGATGCTGGTCAGGTAGGTCTGCTCCTCGAAACTGCAGAACGACATGGCAATGCCGGAGGCGCCCGCCCGGCCGGTCCGGCCGATGCGGTGGATGTAGACCTCAGGCTCGCGCGGCAGGTCGAAGTTGATGACGTGCGAGATGCCCTCCACCTGCAGGCCGCGCGCCGCAATGTCGCTGGCCACGAGGACGCGGGTCTTTCCGCGTTTGAACTTGTCGAGGGCCTGTTGGCGAGCGCCCTGCGACTTGTTGCCGTGGATGGCGTCGGCCGAGATGCTCGCCTTCATCAGGTGCCGCGCTACCTTGTCCGCCCCGTGCTTCGTCCGCGTGAAGACCAGGGCGCGGCCGATCACGGGCCCCTCGAGCAGGTGATGGAGGAGCGCCTGCTTGTGGGCCTGCTCGACGAAGTAGACGGAGTGTTCGACCGTCTCGACGGCAGGCGCCTCGGGCCGGATGCGGACCTGGATAGGCTCGTGCAGGATCGAATCGGCCAGGCCCTGGATGGTGGCCGGCATCGTCGCAGAAAACAGGAGCGTCTGCCGGCGCGCGGGTAGCGCCGCAATGATGCGCCGAACGTCCGGGATGAACCCCATGTCGAGCATGCGGTCGGCTTCGTCCAGGACGAGGACCTCGAGGCGGTCGAACTTGACCAGCCGCTGGCCCATCAGGTCGAGCAGCCGCCCGGGGGTAGCGACGAGGATGTCAACGCCCTTCCGGAGCGCGCGTTCCTGGGGGACCTGGCTGACGCCGCCGAAGACGACGGCGTGCCTGAGGTCAACGTGTCGGCCATAGGCGCCGAAACTCTCGTCGATCTGAGCGGCCAGTTCACGCGTCGGCGTAAGGACCAACGCCCGCACGGGCCGGTGGCCATGGTCGGGCGGCGCGCCGGCCGAGAGCCGCTGGAGAATCGGCAGCGCAAAGGCGGCGGTCTTGCCGGTGCCCGTCTGGGCGCACCCCAGGAGGTCCTTTCCGTCCAGAAGAGAGGGAATCGTCTGAATCTGAATAGGAGTGGGTTGAACGTAACCTTTGCTGCGCAGCGCGCGGAACAACGGTTCGATGAGGCCCAACTTTTCAAAAGGCATTAGGGTATCTGACCTCGCAATCCGGGTACGGATGCCGCAACGCTGCTTCGCACCGGCAACCGGTCCCCGCCGAGGTCTGCCCCTTCGGCGCTGATCAAAGCCTGCCCACCGCCACGTCGAAGAGGCAGGCACTGACCATCGCCGAACGGGCCGCACACGCGACCACGGCCGATCGGGACCAGCGGCAGGCGCCTTACGGCCTCAGAGATTGCGACGGGAAACACGCGGGAAGACATCTGGTCTGATGATGAACAGAACCTTCTCTGCGCCCTGCGCGATCTCTGCGGTAAGACGGCGTTGCCTAACTTGGCTGCCCGGCCCGATGCCGGACAGTCCAAGAACTATACGCTATTATCGAACGTTATGCAACAGGTAATTCAGTTTACTTTTTTCGCCGGGGGTGTGACCTGCTTCTCCCACGGGTATGAAGCGGCGACCCCTCGAAACGTGGGGTGCGTGCAGAGCACGCACGCGACCCCGGGCCATTCCACTCATCAATGGAAACGGGCAGGCCGGCGCCCCGTTCTATTCTGCGTGCGTGCGGAGCACGCACCCTACATTCTCCTGCTCTACCAACGAAAAAGCCCGCCGAAGCGGGCCTGACGGATTGAGCAGTAGAAAGTAGACAGGAGACCGCTCAAAACGTAGGTGCGTGCTCCGCACGCACGCGACCTGCTCGTTCGCGACTCCTCGAAACGCAGGGCGCCCGTACGGGAGACCCCTCAAAACGTAGGGTGCGTGCTCCGCACGCACGCGACCCCGGGCCATTCCACTCATCAATGGAAACGGGCAAGCCGGCGCCCCGTTCTATTCTGCGTGCGTGCGGAGCACGCACCCTACATATTCTCCTGCTCTACCAACGAAAAAGCCCGCCGAAGCGGGCCTGACGGATTGAGCAGTAGAAAGTAGACAGGAGACCGCAGGAGAGCCGTGCCCCGGCTCTCCTGCTCTACCAAAAGAAGCGGCCCGCCGAAGCAGGCCTAACGGATTGAGCAGTAGAAAGTAGACAGGAGACCGCAGGAGAGCCGTGCCCCAGCTCTCCTGCTCTACCAAAAGAAGCGGCCCGCATAAGCGGGCCGTTTCTTTTGGTACCCCCAAGGGGACTCGAACCCCTGTCTCCGGGATGAGAACCCGACATCCTAGGCCGCTAGACGATGGGGGCACCGGATTGTCACGTTCAGGATCGGGACGGCTGCCTCATCCGCCCATGCCCGGCATCGGGCCGGGCCGGCCGCGCAGGACTGGCCTAGAAGCCCTGCTCGGCGCCGATCCGTTTGCCTTCCTCCAAAGCCTCTCCAGGCGTCTGGTCCTTGGGCAGGGCCTCGCCTGCCTCCATCTGGCGGACCCGCTCGACAATCTCGCCCAGGAGTTCGCGGGCCATCGCGTCGTCGTACCCGGCATCGGTCCAGACGTCGCGGTCGCCCTGGCTGCCTTCGGCATAGCCGCGCGGCACGGAGGACGGGACCTCTCTGCCCGGCCCTTCCTCTCCTTGCTGCGCCGCTTCCATGGCCTGCGGCGAGGCTTGGCGCTCGAGGCGCACCGCCACGCGGGCAACGATGGACAGGCCGTCGCGGTCGAATTCGCAGACGGCCATGCGGCGCCATCCGCCGCCTCCGCCCCGCAGGTCCGCAAGCGTCTCCAGACCCTTCTTGTCGAACGCGCGGGGTTTCGTCTCGATCGTGCCGCGCGTCCAACTGGTCTCGCCCAACTCAAAGTGGCGCGAGAGGACTTCCTTGCCCGCGTCGAAGGCCAGTTGCGCGTCGTGTGTCGCGAGGGTCTCTTCCTGCCAGCCGCGGAGATGCGCCCCGCATCCCCCCGCCACGACCGCAAGCGCCGCAAGCAGAACCGTTCGTTTCACGTTCGTCTCCGGCCCGGGACTATACGGCCGCCCCGGCCCCTTGTCAACCCGTTTGAGGTTGCTTGCAGGGGCTGCAACCCCTAGAATCGGAGCCGTTCGAGCCGCCCGCGGGGGACGCCTGTTGTGAGCCGCCCGCGGAAGTGGGCGGGGATGCGCGGCCGACATGGCCTGTCCCCTGGCGCAACCGGCCAAAGGAGGAGTACAAAATGAGCGGCAAGCGCGTGGCGGTTTACCCGGGGGTGTTCGACCCGGTGACGCTCGGGCACCTCGACATTATCCGGCGCGGGGCACGCCTCTTCGACCGGCTGATCGTCGCCGTGGCGTCGAAGAGCGAGAAGGAGCCGCTCTTTTCAGCCGCCGAGCGGCTCGACCTGCTGCGCGCCGCGGCGGCGGGGATCGAAGGCGTCGCCGTGGACTCTTACGAGGGCCTGACGGTTGAGTTCGTCGGCCGGCACGGGGCCTCCGTCATTTTGCGGGGCCTCAGGCAGCGCGCCGACTTCGAGTACGAGCAGCAATTGGCCCTGACGAACCGGACGATCAGCGGCATCGAGACGGTCTTCGTGATGGCCGACGAGAAGGTGGCGTACATCAGTTCGCGCCTGGTGCGGGAGGTCGCGCGGCTGGGGGGCGACGTCTCGAAACTCGTCCCGCCGAACGTCTTGGCCGCCCTCAAGCGGCGACTCGATGGGCGGCCGAACGCGGAATGCGGAATGCGGAACGCGGAATAACAACCGCACGCACAGCGTGCGTTTGCCTCTCGCCGGGGCGCCGCGGCTAACGACACGTGCGCCGGCCGGTTACTCGTAATGGGTCCACATGCGGATGACCTTGACGGTCTTCGCCTCCTCGATCACCTGGTAAACCAGGCGATGCTGGATGTTGATGCGGCGGGAACAGGCGCCGGCCAGGTCGCCCACCAGTTTTTCGTAACGGGGCGACGTCGGGTAGGGGTTGCTGCGAAGGACCTCGAGCAGGCGCTCGACTTTCGGACGCAGGCTGGCGGCGGCCACCTTCTTGGCGTCCTTCCGGGCCTGGGCCGTGAACACGATCTCCCAGGTCACCACCCAGGCTCCTTGCTGCAGCGCTCGACCGCCGTTTTCAGGCCTCGGCGGATGCTCTTGCGCATGCCCGGGATGGACACGAGGTAAAGCGTTTCCTGGACGCTACGCCAGTCCTCCTCCGAGAGCAGAACGGCGGCTGCGCGCTTGCCGGCAATGTGCACCGGCTCGTGGGAACAGGCCACCTCGTCAATCAGCCGATAAAGACGCTCCCTGGCCTTGCCGGCGCTGAGAACGGTCATGGTTTAGCCCTCCTTTCGTACGACATATCGTACGACCGGCCTCGGCCTATGTCAAGGCGCCCGCTCCCCTTCGGGTCGCGGCCAACCGTAGGCCATTCTGTCGTTTCGTTCCGCGTTCCGCATTCCGCGTTCCGCGTTGGTCACGCCGGCCCGAAGCCGCGCTCGGCCACCTGGACCGCCAAGAGGAGCGCCCGGGCCTTGTTCAACGTTTCCTCGTACTCGCGTTCGGGCACCGAGTCGGCGACGATCCCCCCGCCCGCCTGGACGTCGATGTGCCCGCCCGAAAGGACCATCGTCCGAAGGGCGATACATGTGTCCATATTCCCCGAGTAATCCACGTAGCCGACGGCCCCGGCGTAGGGCCCGCGCTTCGTCGGTTCCAGTTCGTCAATGATCTCCATCGCCCTCACCTTCGGGGCGCCCGAGACCGTGCCCGCCGGAACGCTCACGCGCAGGGCGTCGAGCGCCGTCAGGCCCTCTTTCAGGCGGCCCGTCACGTTCGAGACGATGTGCATGACGTGGCTGTACCGCTCGACGGTCATCAGGTCCGAGAGGCGGATGGTGCCGAACTCGGCGACCCGCCCGACGTCGTTCCGCGCCAGGTCCACCAGCATGACGTGCTCGGCCCGTTCCTTCGGGTCGGCGAGGAGTTCTTCTTCGAGGCGGCGGTCGTCCTCGGGTGTTTCGCCGCGCGGCCGGGTCCCGGCAATCGGGCGGCTCGTGATGACGCCGTCCTCGACGCGGACCATGATCTCGGGGCTCGCACCGATGAGCGTCACATCGTCGGTCTTCAGGTAGAACATGAACGGCGACGGGTTGATGACGCGCAGGGCCCGGTAGATGTCCATCGGGTCGGCCCCCGACTCGACGCGCAGCCGCTGCGACGGGACGACCTGGAAGATATCGCCCGCGCGGATGTACTCCTTGCACCTCTCGACGGCCGCCAGGAACTCCTCGCGCCGGAAGTTCGACGTATACGGCAGCGTGACCGGTTCCGAGCGGACCATGTCTTCGGCGCGGAGGGGCATCGGCCGGCGCAGCCGGTCGCAGATCGCATCGATCCGCGAGCGGGCCTGGTCGTAGGCGCGGCCGGGATCGTCCTTCTCCTCCAGGACCGCGTTCGAGACGACCATGGCCGTCTTCTGGACGTGGTCGAAGATGACCATCGTGTCGTAGAAGCCGAAGACCATGTCCGGCAGGCCGCGATCGTCCTCGGGACAGTCCGGCAGGCGCTCGTAATGGCGGATGATGTCGTACCCGGCGTAGCCGACGGCGCCGCCGGTGAATCGCGGCAGCGGCCCGTGGTGGACGGCCTTGCGCTCGGCCAGGAGCCGCCCGAGCATCGCCAGCGGGTCGTCGCAGATGAATTCCTCGGCGTCGTCGCCGCGCACCAGTTCCACGCGCTTGCCGAACGCCCGGAGCGTCTGGCGCGGCCGGACGCCCAGGAACGTGTGGGTGCCCACCTGCTCGAGGCCGACGACGCTTTCCAGGAGGAACCCCTGCTCGCCGACGGCCATGAGTTTGCGGAACGCCGACACGGGCGTCAGATGGTCCGAAAGGAGCGTCCGGAACACCGGGATGGTGTTGCCCCTGGAGGCCATCCGGAGGAACTGTTCGCGTGTCGGTGCGTACATGACATGCTCCGCCGGCTTCTACCGGGCGTCAGCCCGGGCCGCCGCCAGCCTCACTATAGCAGATGGCGCGCCCTGCGTCACGCGTTTCGGCCACGGGGCTCGCCGCCTTCGGGCGGGGCGCCGGCCGCCGACCGGCCGGGGGCGGGGTCGTCGTCGCGGCGCGGCTCGTCTCTCTCGTCGGGGATCAGGAGCGAGATGATGTCCGGCGCGGGCGGCTCCTTGCCGGGGTCCTCGCCGGCCGGAGGCTTTGCGGGCGCCTGATTGGCGAACTGCATCATGCGCTCCAGTTCGCCGTAGCAGATGAGGTGGTTGCCCGCCTCGATGCGGATGTCGGCGGTGGGGTTCGGCACGAGGCGGTCGCGCTGGCGGATCGCCAGCACCAGCAGGCCCGCCTGTCTCAGGCCCGCCTCGGCCAGGGTCTTTCCGGCGGCCGGCGAGTACGCCTCGATGCCGATCTCCGCCACGCCGTACCCCTCGGCCAGGGCCAGGATTTCGTGCACGCCGCGCGTCGTCACGCGAAGACGGTTCGCGAATTTCTCGCCGACCCAGGTGCTCCACCGCTTGGCGACCGTCCGCGTCATCAGGACACGGTACAGGACGTACCCGCCGACGATCAGGAGGAGCGGCGTCAGGAGGCCCGAGAGCAGGCCCTTGATCGTCGCAAACGAGCCGACCATGAGGCTGATGACCGTCACGAGGACGACGTTCCCCAGGATCATGAGGGCCCCGACGATCTTGCGGCGGCGCGGGTCGGAGACCACCAGTTCCGACTCGCGGGTCGTAAAGCCGGTGCCCGTGACCGCCGACAGGGCCTGGAAATACGCGCGGTCCTCGTCCAGGCCCGTGAGGCGCAGGGCGATGGCCCCCGCCTTGACCGCCAGGACGGTGATGCCTATGACAAGCAGGATGAGGCCGGCGAGCGGCAGCGAAGCCATGGCGATCCTCCAAATGGTTCCCGACAGCGGCGTTTTCGGCTTTCAGCATACCGACCCCGGCGTCCAGAATCAACGTGCCGCACGACCTCGCCCGCCCCTCGCCCGCGCGGCCACCGGCGGCACGGCAAAAGGCTGCTTGCCCGCCCACCGGATTCCCAGTATCGTAAAGGCAGATTCGTGGTCCGATAACCCGCAGGTTTACTTCAAGGAGGGCCGACCGAGATGCCGATAACGCTTTTGATCCGGCGGAAGCCGGGCACCGAAGACCTTCCCCTGCCCCGATACATGAGCGAGGCGGCGGCGGGGATGGACGTTTGTGCAGCCGTGGAGGAACCGCTTCACCTTGCGCCGGGCGACGTGAAACTCGTCCCGACGGGCCTGTATGTGGCGGTCCCGAGCGGCTATGAGATCCAGGTCCGGCCGCGCAGCGGCCTGGCCCTGAAACTCGGCCTGACGGTCGTCAACTCGCCCGGCACCATTGACGCGGATTACCGGGGCGAGGTCGGGATCATCGTCGGGAACATCGGCCGCCAGCCGGTCCAGATCACGCGCGGCATGCGAATCGCGCAACTGGTCGTGGCGGCGGTGGCCCGGGCCGACGTCAAGGTCGTCGAAGCGCTGCCCGAGAGCGGGCGCGGCGACGGCGGCTTCGGATCGAGCGGCACGCATTGAACGCGCACCCCCCGCCATAGGCGGGTAAACTTCGGGGTTGCGGCCAAACCGTTTAGCCACGAGCCGAAGGCGAGCGCGTCGCCGAGGCAGGCAGTACGCATCGCCAAGCGAGTAAGGCAACCATGGCCAAAGCAGCGAGCAAACCCGGCGACAAGCCTCCCGTCAGCCGCGCCCGAAAGGTCGCGGCCGTCGTCACGCTGTTTGCCGGCGTCTTCCTGGTGACGAGCATCGCGACGTTCAACCCGGCCGACCCGCCGAGCACGGCGGTCTTTCCGCCGAGCGTCCCCGTGCAGAACCTGTGCGGCACGGTCGGGGCGCACCTGTCGTACTGGCTCCTTTGGTCGCTCGGCGACGGGTCGCTGGTGCTGATGCTGTTCCTGGTGGCGGCGGCGTTCCTCTGGATCTCGCAGAAGGGCGTCCCGGACAAGGTGTTCCGTATCTTCGGCGGCCTGCTGCTCGTGGTCGCCGTGTCGGTCCTTTCGAGCATGATCGAGGTGACGGGCTGGCCGCATCTGCCGGAAGGCCACGGGGGCGTGCTGGGTCTTTCGATCTGGGAGTTCCTCGAGCCGAAACTGGGCGGCGTCGGGACGGTGCTGTTCCTGGTGCCGGTGGCGCTGGTGGGGCTGGTGCTTCTGACGGACATCAACCTGTTTGCCCTCCCGGTCGTCATCGTGCGGTGGCT
>Ga0315284_10005410_pt1 | contig 18125 bp, 19 predicted proteins | sample YL17G09_16_MG_FD_203696 | JGI IMG/M metagenome (GOLD analysis project Ga0315284, IMG submission 203696) | Sediment microbial communities from Yellowstone Lake, YNP, Wyoming, USA - YL17G09_16 | ecosystem: Environmental > Aquatic > Freshwater > Lake > Sediment | place: USA: Wyoming | collected...
TCGCGAGAAGGAGAAGGCCTCGGGCGAGGCCATCGCCAGGTCGTTGAAGGTCTCGCGCACGGCCGTCTGGAAGGCGATCAATGGCCTCCGCGAGCTCGGATATGTAATCGATGGAGACCCGAAGGGGTACCATCTCGCGAGGGCCCCCGACCTGCTGCATCCATTCGAGCTGAGGCCGCTCCTAATGACGAAGATATTCGGTAGTAAGATCGAGCACCACATGACCATCGGGTCCACCAACGAGAGGGCCCGGGAGCTTGCAGAGGATGGCTGGCCCGACGGCAGCTTCGTCGTGTCCGAGGCCCAAGAGACCGGCAAGGGACGCCTCGGCCGTGTGTGGTCCTCCCCACGCGGCGGCATCTGGTTCTCGCTCATCCTAAGGCCGGAGATGAGGCCCAGCGAGGCACCGACACTGACGCTTGCAGGCGGTACCGCCGTCGCCGAGGCCTTGGTCAAAGCCGGCTTCGATGCGAAGCTCAAATGGCCCAACGACGTCCTCATAGACGAGAAGAAGGTCTGCGGAATCCTGACCGAGATGAGCGGCGAGATGGAAAGAATCAACTACATCGTCATGGGCATAGGCATCAACGCCAACTGCAAGGTCGTGGACCTGCCGAAGGAGGTCCGGGCCAGGGCCACCACGCTGCTCGAGGTCCGGGACTCGCCCGTCGACAGGAAGGCCTTGCTCGTGGATATACTTTCGGCCTTCGAGGACCTGTATGGCCTTGGCATCGAGGGCATCATCTCGCGCTGGAGGAAGTTGAGCGGCACGCTCGGGAGGTGCGTCAGGGTCCACACTCAGAAAGAGGACCTCGAGGGCGTCGCAACGGACCTGGATGCCACTGGGGCGCTTATACTAGAACTGCCATCAGGCGAGCGGAGGACCATCTACTCTGGCGATTGCGAGCATCTAAGGGATGCCTAGAAATTATTGTTCAAACCAGATATGATTTCCGGGCCAATTCAAAGGTACCCTCTTCGAATTTAACATCTTTCGTTGTCAATATCTCTCTGATCCTGTCGATATCCAGGTGTTTTGCGAAGACGAAATATTTCCAAGGACTATTTTTCACCTCCATGAAGAAATAGTCATAGGTGGATTTATCCTGTTTAGAGACCCCGGTGCCGATATAGCATCGTTTTACCTCGCCGTACTTTACGTATGTCATCCATATCATAGTACCGAGGGAGGTGGAATCTGGCCATTCAATACCATCCTTGAGAAACGCGATATCCTGATGGTTCTTCTTTAATTGGAAATAAGTTAAGAGTATAACTACACCGCCGCCGGTTATAGCCCCAGTCAATAAATAGATGATCTGAAGACCACGAGTTGGGTCTTTCTCTTTTTCCACCAACAATTCGAGGACTATCCAAGAAAGAGAAAAATAAATTATCACCGAGACCCAATATATTATTTTTATCCGCTTCCAATCCTTTTTCTTATAGTCCAGCTTCATCAGATAATCGTCGGGATTAGATTTTCTTATTTTCCTGAGGGCCACGAGTCGAGCCATTAACAATACCAAAAAAGGATTCGGCAGGGGACCTAATAATCTTTAGGGTGCTGGAGAACATCCAGTGGATTTCAGCGCGTGTCCCTTTTGATGTAATTCTCGGCGAGCACCTTCGCGACATTTAAGGACACGGCCCTTGAACCAGATTTAGTAGGGTCTACCGAAATATTTCATATGGGCCGTCGTATAACTCCCTTTACTATAGACCGCACCCCTCGCGTTCAATATTTTTGTGATCTTATCGAGGTCCAGGTGTTCTTGGTAGATGAAATAACGCCACCTGTCCCCTTTGACGTCGATATAAAGGTAATCATATTCAATCTCTGTTCGCGGGGATGTGTCGTGCCCAATGTAGCATGTGCCTATTTCGCTGTACGGCACCAACCTAGTTTTATTACAGACCTTCAATGAGAGGCTCGGTATGGGCCACTCGATACCGTCTTTGCGAAAGGCAATATCCTGGAATTTGTTCTTTAGTATGATATATATCACGATGAAGCCGATTGGAGCGCCTACGAACATCGAACAAAGGGCCAGGACGCCCTCGAGAGAGGGACCCTTTGAGAACACGGGCCTGTAGAGACCCACCAACATGATGATATATGCGATGAAAATCGATATTGGAAGGATCTTCGTGAAGATCACGACCTCCTTCTCGTTAATGTCGAGCCTTAATAGCACATTCTCATCCTTAGCGTTCATTAGAATCACAGCATAATGCGCGAACTATCTGCTAGGCCGTCTACTGATAGAGAACTAATTGGACCGTAATAAGAATTGGGGATGCCAGATGGGACGAGGGCGCCCGCGCTCAGCTCGTGTCGCGCTTTATGTAGTCCTCGGCGAGCACCTGGGCCTCCTCGGAGGTCCAGTCCTCGACCGTGAGGACCACGGTCCTGAAGATGTCCTTGTACTTCCCGATGTCGAACTTACCCTCCTCGACAGCCTCGAGCACCAGTTCCTCTGACTTCGGGGCGCTGAATACCAGCATGACCTCTTCTGGGCCCTTGGGCTTTTCGACGACCGCCGCGGGCTTCGGGCCCTCGGCCGGCTGCTCGCCCTCGGGCTTCACGACCTGCTCCACGACCTCGGGCTCCTTGAACACGATTGTGACCTTGTAGGGGTACTTGATGTAGAGCTCGAACTTCCTCCGCTCGGCCTTGTCCTCGAACTTGCCCTTGAGGCCAGACCGGTAGGATTTCACGAACCCGGTGACAAACTCGAACATGCGCGTCTCGTCGTCGGAGAGATCCCGCTGGACCTTCGCGTCCTTGACGGTGGTGACCGTGACGACCTTCTTGCCCTTCCGTTTCATCTTCTTGGCGAGACGGGCCTTGCGGGCCTTGGCCATGAGGCGCTCCTCCTCTTCCTCGACGAGGGCCTCCTTCTGGAGCTTCTCCGCCTCCTCGTCATCCTCCTCCCGGTCGCGCCGCTCGATGTTGAGCCTCTGCTTCTCCAGCCTGTTGACGGTGGCGCGTATGCCGCGTATCTTCTCGGAATATTCCATCTTCAGCTTGTTGAAGCGGGCCTTGGACCAGCCGCTCTCCTTGTTCTCGAGCTTGGACCTGGCCGTCTCGATCTCTTCTTCGTACTTGATCGCATCTTCCTGCTTCTCCTCGATCAACTTCAGGAGCTTCAGAACCTGACGGGAAGGTTTTTCCGCCATGCCGGGTCACCTCTGGTTAAAGACCTTAGAAATCTGTCGTTGAAAAGTAAATATCACGGGAATCACACGGCGGGGGTCTGGCTCTGCATCGCCTTCGTGATCTCCTGCTGGAGGTTCACGAACCGCTCCTTGAGCTGCTTCTCCTGGCGCTCGAGGCTGGTCACCTTAACCGCGGACGTCTCCTTCTGCTCCTCCATCTCCTTCTTGAGGCCTCCGAGGTCCGAGACCTTGACGAGGATGCTCCCCGAGACCTTGTAGACAGCGGTCCCCTTCTTGATCTTTGCGAGCTCCTCGAGGGTCGCCTTGAGCTCCTCGAGCTGGCCGGTTATCTGGATCCTCTGTTGGGCGATCATCTGGAGCTGCTGCTGTATCTGCTGGTACTGCAGTATCTGGTTTTGCACCTTGGCCGGCAATTCGACGCTCATCCCCTTTTTCCCCCTGTGTCCCTTCCCTTATCCCACTATTAACTATTTTTACTTTGACCTTTTATCGGTGCCCAATCCCGCGGCCTCGAGGCCGACGGTCACCCATCGCATGTACGAGTTGATGGCCGCCCTCAGCGCGTTGACGTCGGCGGCCTCGATGTCAATGGTCACCAGTTGGCCCTTGCCCCCGACCCTGACCTTGGTCCGCGGTATTGTCCTCCGGGCCTCGGGCGACAGGGCGTCCCTCAATAGGGGCCCCGCATCGCTCTCTATCTCGATGGTGGCCCGTCGCATTGTGGGACCTCAGCGGGCCTTGATGACCTTCTTGACGTTGGGTCTTTCCTTGTAGAAGATCTTCGAGCCGCACTTCTCGCACTGGATGCCGACGGTGTTCATGTCCATTATGACGCGGTCCTTGCACTTCCAGCACTTGTACATTACTTCTCAACCTCCTCCTCCGCGCCCTCGGCCTTGCCCACTATATCCTTGATCGCAAAGGACTTCTTCGGCGTGACGGGCAAGTAGGCTCCGCCAGCGAACTTGACCCCGCAGTGGGCGCACTGCCAGATGCCAGCGCCCAAGCGCTTGACCGCCTTGTGGTTGCAGTTGGGGCATGGGTGCTTGACCCTCTGTTTCTTCTCGACCTCTTGTACCTGTCGGCGTACCTTGACCCCGTACCTGGGCCCGAAGCGGGCCACGCTGCCGACCTTCTTGGTGGATCTTCCCATTGCACACACCTTCTTGTATCGAACCGGCCATCGTCGCAGGATGTAGGGCCTCTCTATGGCCCATCCCATTCTTATACTTTACGATTTTAATTTAATTGTACCGTCTATATGGCTCAAAGCCCCTTGATGCGTCCGCGCATCTCGTCCCCGAGCCGCTTGGACAGCGCCACGGCCTTCATCACCTCGTCCTTCGTGAAGGACCCGGTAAGGCCTTTCTGCATGGCCCTGATGGCCCCATTCTCGTCCGTTGTGACCGTGAGCCGGGCCTCGGCTATGCGCTCCTCGTCCAGGCTCGGATCGGCCAGGAGGGCCCCGCCGACCTTCACGATGGTCACCGGAACAGGTATGCCCTTGACCGGCAGCTTGAAGTCGTCCCCCAGGCCGGCCTTCGATGCCCTTACGATCGTGTTCCTCAAGGCCGCAATGGCCGCGAGGCCGGCGGCGTCCATGAGGTTACCGTCGAAGTCCAGGACATGCAGGTCTATGTAAATTGTCCAGACCTTCTTGCCCGCCTCGACGCACAGCCCCTTGAGGTCTATGCAGTCGCTCTCGCGGACGCCCCGGTCCACGACGCGGGAGAGCTCTATTGACATTGGGCTCGGGGCCCCGGCGTCGAAGCCCGGGGAGGCCATGGGCAACAATTCCGAGCCGGTTGTTATAGTCCCCTTGTCAGGTGAGTCCGGATAGGGGGCCCCCAGCTCCATCTTGACGCCCGCCATCACCGTCGTGTTCCCGAGCTTCACCTGGGCCGAGCCCTCGGCGACGTTTATGAGGCCCGCCTGTATAGACACGCCCCTCTGTTCATCGAACTTGCGGCCGTCGGCCCTCTGGCCCTTCGCTATTAGGGCCTCGAGGTAGCCTTTCCTGATCTCCGGGACCGACGGTACCCCCTGCTGCTCAGCCATCGTTCCCACCTCCGTTGGCCTCGGTGTCCACTTCCTTTGCCTCGCCGGACCTGACCGAGTACCTCCTGGTCAGGGCCTCGCGCTGGACCACGCCGATGCGCTTGCACGCATCCATGGCCATTTCCATGGCCTTGTCGAGCTCCTCGGCGGTCAGGTGCCCGTCCATCTGGAGAAGTATGATCTCGCCAGTCCTCGGCATGATGGCCATGGGCAGGTCGGCCTGGCCAAGGTTATCCTCATCCTTGCCAAGGTCGACGACGATCTTGCCCCCGACCTTGCCGGCGGCGCACGAGGCCACCAAGTCCCTCATGGGGACGCCCGCGTCCGCCAGGGCCACGGCAGCGGCCGTGATGCCCGCGCACCTCGTGCCCGCGTTGGCCTCGAGGACCTCGATGTAGATGTCCACCGACGCCCTCGGGAACTTCTCCGTCAGCACCGCCCTCTCGAAGGCCTCGGCCGTGACCTTGGATATCTCGACGGACCTTCGGTCCGGGCCTGGCCTCCTCCTATCGGTGACCGAGAATGGCGCCATGTTGTAGCGGCACTGGACGATGCCCCGGTCCATCTTCTGGGCGTACCTCGGGTGCGTCTCCCTGGGCCCGTAGACGGCGGCGAGCACCTTGTTCTGGCCCCACTCCACGTAGGCGGAGCCGTCCGCCCTGTGCAGCACGTTCGCCTCTATCTTCAACGGCCTGAGCTCGTCCAGCTTCCTGCCGTCGATGCGCAGCCCGTCCTCGCGGATCAGCTTGACCTCTTCCATCGCTGCCCCTCCGTTCTATTGAAATGTATTTCCTCACCGGCCCCTTCGGGTCCTGTTCTCCAAGAACGCCTCGACCGTGTCCGTGAGGCCGCTCTGCTGGGCGTTCCTGTCGATCATCGTGATGGCCTCGGCGGCCAGGACTATCATGTCCGGCTCGCCGTCGATCCACACGCGGCCGTTCTGGCCGACAAGTATCATGCAACGTGTCATGTCCTTTATCATCGATATCATGGAACCGCCCTTGCCTATGACCCTGGGCACCTTGGATGGCGAGACCTCAAGGGCCATGCCGCCGGCGAGCTTCCTGAGGCCCCGGCCGTCCTTCATGGTCAGCTTGGTCCTCTTGACCACGTCGACGGTCTGGACCCTGACGACCACGATGTCGCCCTGAGCCAGGTACCTGGCCGTCTCGCCTAGCGGGACCTGCCACGGGCTCTCGTCGACATGCAGCGGCGCGGGATACGGGGCGTTGATGTCTACGAGCCAGTAGTTCGGGTTGACGTCCTGGACCTTTCCGACGACCTCGTCGCCCTCGACGGGCATGTATCTCCCCCCCAGGGGGAGCACCGAGACCTTTCCTTCCTGGAAGGTCCTCACACCGAGCTGGGCGGCATAGACGACGCCGTTCTCGGTGTATGTCCCGGGGCCACCTACGGACCGTCCGTGGGCGAGCAGGTCGCCCGGGAGCACGACCTCCCGCGTCTGCTCGACCTGGGGCCGCCCGCGGTACTGGGGCCTGCCCCTGTCGTTGTCGCGGCGGTCCCTGGGCCCGCGGTCGCGCCCGCCGGGGCCCTCGCTGCGGTCCCTTCCGTTCCCGTCGGACCCGCTGAAGTTCCCGGACCTGCCGTCCCCGCCGAACCAGTCCTGCCTCTTCCTGCCCCTGCCTCTGTCATTCCCCATTAAGCTCCCTCGAACCGCGGGAAGGAAAAACATCAAGGGCCAGGCCCACCCATCACAGGGCGACTATCGGCCCAGAACCTTGGTCTCGACCTTCCCCTTGGTCTTCTTGTTGAGCTTCTCCACGAGCTCGTCCTGCAGCCCGCCCGGGATCTCGATGATGCCGATCCAGTTGCCGTTGGCCTGCCACTCCTCGTTGATGATGGTCCCGATGCCTTTCAGGTCGCTGTAGGTCTTTCCGTAGTCCTCTCCCGACATGCGGATGGCGACCTTGACCTTCTCGAACCTGATGGGAATTAGGGGCCTCAACTTGTCCAAGATGTCCTTGACCTGGACCTCGACCGGCTTGAACGGGTCGATGGAGCATTTCGCCTCCTTCATGGCCAGCTCGATCCTTGCTGGCGGGTGTGGGGCCTTGGTCTGCGGGTTGATGGCGTTGCGGGCGATGTAGGCCACGATCTGCATCCTCTTGGCCTCTTGCATCTTCTTCCGCTGATCGGTGGTGAGCTGGATCTCGCCGTGGAGGATTATCTGCCTCGCAATCTCTAGGATGTCCTTGGTGCCGAAGGACTTCTGGAGGTTCTCCTCGGCGGCCCTGTCACCCTTCTTGGAGTCCTTGAAGATGTCCTCGGCCGCGAGCATGGCCGGCAGGTCGACCTCCTGGCCGTCCCTCATCTTCTGGGCGCCCTCGGGGTCCACTAGGACCTCGAACTTGGTCCCGTCCTTCTCCAGGCGGGCTATCACAGCTTCGTCGATGCGCACCATGCTAAAGGCCTCGGGCCGGACCCAAAGGTCCTCGCCGACCTACTTCTTCTCTTCGGTCTTGAGAGCGTCCTTGACGTACTTCTCGACGTCCTTCGGGGGCAGCTTTCCGAACGCATCGGTGGTGGTCACGAGGCCGATCTCGACGGCCTCGACCTTGATCTCCCCCTCGGTGGCCTTGGCCAGGGCCTCGACGCCCAGGGCAATGGCCTTCTCCAGTGACATGTTATCCTCGTACTTCTCCTCGAAGACATTCAGGACCGTGTTCCTTCCGGAGCCGATGCTCCCGGCCTTGTAGGCCATGAGGGCGCCGCTCGGGTCGGTCTCGAACAGGTGGGTGCCGGACTGGTCGACGCCGGCCACTAGAAGGGCCGTGCCGAAGGGCCTGACGCCGCCGTACTGGGTGTAGTTCTGCTTGAAGTCGCATATCTTCTTGACAAGGACCTCGACGGGGATCTTCTCGGCGTAGGTTATCTTGTTTATCTGGGCCTCGATACGCGCCCGGTCAACAAGAACCCTAGCGTCCGCCACTAGGCCGGAGGTGGCGCAACCCACGTGCTCGTCTATTTTAAATATCTTGTCGATAGAGCTGGGCTCGATGAGCCTGCTGGAGATCCTCTTATCGATGATGAGGACGACGCCGTCCTTGAACTTGAGGCCGACCGTCGTGGTTCCCCTCTTGACCGCCTCGCGAGCGTACTCGACCTGGAACAGCCTCCCATCGGGCGAGAACACGGTAATTGCCCTGTCATAAGCCATCTGTCCTGCCTGCATGCTTATTGCCTCCTATCCCCTTGTGCTGCTGATGGAACCTAACGTGTACTTTTAAACCTTGCGGCGGTATAATGGAACCTCTCTTGTATATAGTTTTGCGCATATAGATGGTCACATCACGATGAATTAAGAAATCTATTTATAGGGACATCCCACCTATGTGCCCTCAATAAACCGAGCGTGCAAGTGAACCGTCTATGGCAAAGAAGAAGAACGGCGAGGTCAGCACCATTTCCTCTGCAATCACGGAGGGCGTCTACAGGGCTTACGAGACGAGGCTCCAAAACGAGATCAAGCAGAGCCCGATACCGAAGCACGTGGCTATAATCATGGACGGGAACCGCCGGTTCGCCGAGGCCCTCGGCATGGACCCGGCCCAGGGCCACGTCATGGGCCGCGACAAGCTCGAGCAGGTCATCCAGTGGTGCCTTGACATCGGCATAAAGGTGCTCACGGTCTACGCCTTCTCGACCGAGAACATCAAGAGGAGCTCCAAGGAGCTCAAGGCCCTCATGGACCTCTTCGCCATCAACTTCCGGGAGATAGGCGACGACGAGCGCGTCCACAAGAACCACATACGCATCCGGGCCCTGGGCCAGGTGGAGCTCCTGCCGAAGAACGTGCAGGAGGCCATCCACTACGCAGAGAAGAGGACAAAGGACTATGACGATTACTTCTTCAATATCGCCATCGCCTACGGGGGCCGTGAGGAGATCGTCGAAGCCATCAGGAAGATGGCGAAGGACGTGAAATCCGGCAAGCTCTCCCCGGAGAAGATAGACCAGAAGGTCGTCTCCAGCTACTTGTACACAAAGGACGTCCCGGACCCAGACCTCATACTCAGGACCTCCGGCGAGGAGCGCATCTCGAATTTCCTTCTCTGGCAGCTGGCCTACTCGGAGCTCTACTTCTCCGACGTCTACTGGCCCGGCCTCAGGAAGGTCGACTTCCTGAGGGCTATAAGGGAGTACCAGAGAAGGCAAAGGCGATTCGGCGAGTGATTGCCTAGGCCTTGAGATGCTCGTTGTCCCCGATGACCTTCCTATCTACCTTGGCCGAGGCCCCGACCTTTGCCTTGACGCCGAGGATGGAACATGAAATGCTAGAGCCCGCCCCGACCTCGCAGCCCTCGTAGACAGCGCATTCTCTGAGCGAGCAGTCCTTGCCGATGCGGACGCCCTTCCCAAGGAAGACGTTCGGCCCGAGATGGGTCCCGTCGCCGACGTCGCAGCCCTCGCATATGTGCACGGGCTCGACGACCTTGACCTTCTTACGGTCCAGGGCGGACTTGACGATGCTCCCGCCGGCTTTCAGCACCAGGCCCTGGGCCTCGAGGAAGGAGGCCGGGGTCCCGGCATCCACCCAGTAACCCTCGAAGTGGAAGCCGTAGAGGCCTCGCTTGATGACGCCCGGGAAGACGTCCCGTTCGATGGATGTGACCTTGCCGTGGTCCATGTAGTCGAGGAGGTAAGGCTCGAGGACGTAGGCCCCGGCGTTGATGAGGTCCGAGGGGGCCTTGGCCGTGGGGACCTTCTCCTGGAACTGGTGGATCCGCATGTGCTCGTCGAGCTCCACGACCCCGTACCTGCTCACATCGTCGACACGCCACAGCGCGATGGTCCCGATGCCGCGCTTCTTGTGATGGTAGTCCAGCATCCTCTTGCAGTCCAGCGAACAGATTACGTCGCCGTTGAACACCATGAAGGTCCCGTCGATGTGTTTCTCGAGGTTCTTTATGGCCCCGCCGGTCCCCAGGGGCTTCTCCTCGGTAACGACCGTTATCTCGCGCGTGGCCATGTCCCTGGACTCGAAATAGGCCTTGAGCTCGTCCGCCATGTAGCTGACGGCAACGATGGCCCTGTCGACCTCCTTGGGCAAAGAGTCCATGGTATACTCGATCATCGGCCTGTCGAGTATCGGGAGCAGCGGTTTGGGTCTCGTCTCCGTGAGAGGCCTCAGCCGCGTCCCGAGGCCGCCCGCGAGTATGATAGCCAGCACTGTTCACACCGACCAGAGAATATGGACCTGCCCTGGGCGTCCGACCTCGTCAGGGTCTACGTTAAAGCGGCGAGATGCAGACCACGTTATTGCCCCTAAGGATCACGAGACCCAGCCTCCGTTTGTTATCGGCCGCGGTCTCCTCGGTGTCCTCGAGGACCATGTTCATGTACTCGTCGAAGCCTATGAGCTTTCCCTCAAGAAGACGGTTGTCCTTCAGCAAGAGAGAGACCCTCTTGTTGATGGACTTCTCCAAGACGTTCAAGGGCAATGTCAATTTCTTCCCCCCACTATGCAATAAAGCGGAACAACCCTAACGTATGGGGGAATTTAAAAGTTATGCTTTGGAACGAACCGATATAGACGAACAAAAAGGTTGATTACGCATCATATCCAATGAAGTCCAGAAGGGGCGAAACGGATGAAGGCTTTGGACATAGGATTCCTTGTGGTGGGCAACGAGATACTCCAGGGTTTCACGACGGACACGAACTCCACCTTCCTCTCGCGGCACCTGACGCAGCTGGGCCACCGGGTCGTCCGCATTGTGACCGTTGGTGACGACGTCGGCACCATCGTCCGGCACCTTCGGGCCATGCTGAAGGGCGACCTCGATGTGGTCTTCGTGTGCGGCGGCCTGGGGTCCACCCCAGACGATGTCACCATGGAGGCCGTGGGCAAGGCCCTGGGCCGGCCGCTAGTGGTTCATCCCAATGCCAAGGCCTGGATAGCCGAGAGGGTCAAGATGCTCCACGGCGAGGGCCGCATCCCGAACTCCTCCTTGGACGGGCCGCACATCAGGATGGCGAAGGTCCCGAAGGGGGCCAAGGTCCTCCATAACGCGGTGGGCACAGCGCCCGGGAGCGTCGTCGACCTTCCCGCCAAGGGGAAGAAGGACAAGGCCAGGAAGGTCATCGTCCTTCCAGGGGTCCCCAAGGAGCTCAAGTACCTCTACACGGCGGAGATCGAGGGAAAGGTGCTCAGGCCGGCGAGCCAGATTCCGTACTACGAAGAGATAACGGTCAACATCGCCGAGTCCACCATGAACGAGGTCCTCGAGAGGTTCACAAAGGACCTGCCGCAGGTCTACCTCGGCTCTTACCCGCAGGACGACAGGACGGTTATCCTCAGGGTCTCGGGTAAAAAAAAAGAGGTACTGGCCTCGGTCAAGAGGCTCCGCCGGGACCTCGGGCACATAGGCGACCAGGACTTCCTATAGCCTTCCAAAGCCTCATGTAACCTTTATATCCAGCCTCCCCATATTGGCCCTCGTCCTTGCGTCGAGGGGTGCTCATGCCGGCCAAGAAGCGGAAGGGTGGCAAGAATAAGCTCGAGAAGTTGGCCTTCGAAAGGTGCAACTCATGGGAGGCCGTGCCCAAGAAGGACGCCAAGTTCGTTGAGGAGCTAAGCTGCGAGTACAAGGCCTTCCTGGACATCGGCAAGACCGAGCGCGAGGCCGCCAACATCATCGTCTCCATGGCCAAGGCCAAAGGCTTCGTCGACATCGAGGGCGTCAAGGGCGCCAAGAAGGGCGACAAGCTGTTCTTTATCTACAGGAAGAAGGTCGTGGCCCTGATCGTCATGGGCTCCGATCCCCTCGAGAAGGGTATAAACCTCATAGGCTCGCACATCGACGCCCCGAGGCTCGACCTCAAGCCGAACCCCCTCTACCAGGACAAGTCCACGGACCTGGCACTGCTCAGGACCCATTACTACGGTGGCGTCAAGAAGTACAACTGGGCCAACGTCCCGCTGGCCCTGCACGGCTTCGTGGTCAAGGGCGACGGCAGCGAGATACACATCATAATAGGCGAGGCCCCCGGCGACCCGGTCCTCATCATCCCGGACCTCGAACCGCACCTCTACCACAAGGCCCAGGCCAGCAGGAAGCTGTCCGAGGGCTTCAAGGGAGAGGAGCTACGCATCGTCGTGGCCAACAAGGCCATCGGCAATAAGAAGATGGCCGACCGCGTCAAGCTGTGGGTCCTGAACCATCTCAACGAGAGGTACGGCATCATCGAGGAGGATTTCTGCTCAGCGGAGTTCGAGGTCGTCCCGGCGCTCAAGGCCGCGGACGTAGGGCTCGACCGGAGCTTCGTCGGGGCCTACGGCCAGGACGACCGCGTCTGCGCGTTCACTTCCATGAGGGCCCTGTTCGACGCCAAGGTGCCGAAGCGGACATGCGTTGCCCTGTTCTTCGACAAGGAGGAGATCGGGAGCACCGGTTCCACTGGGGCCGAGTCCTTCTTCCTGAGGAACCTCATGGGCAAGCTTTTCAGGGCCGTGAACAAGCCCCACGACGAGCATGCGCTGTGGGACTCGATGCTCAACTCCCACGCCCTGTCCGCCGACGTCACAGGCGCCGTGAACCCGATATTCAAGGACGTCCACGAGATGAGCAACGCGCCCATCGCGGGCCGGGGCATCGTGTTCTCGAAGTACACCGGGGCTGGCGGCAAGTTCGCCGCCAGCGACGCCAACCCCGAGTTCGTCGGCAAGGTCCGGAGGCTCTTCAACTCAAAGAAGATACCCTGGCAGTCGGCCGAGCTCGGCAAGGTGGACGAGGGCGGCGGCGGCACCATCGCCAAGTTCCTGGCGAGGTACGGCATGGAGGTCGTGGACTGCGGGCCGGGCCTCATAAGCATCCACACACCCTACGAGCTGACCAGCAAGGTGGACCTTTACAACACATACCGGGCCTACAAGGCGTTCTTCGAGATGGTCTAGGGTTCACAGCTGCTGGATGCCGGATTCGAACATCTTCCGGACACCCCAAAGCTTGTCCATGTCGCCGTCCCACCGGGAGAGGACCTTGGTGTACTTGGCCTCGATGTCGAGTACGAACCGTTGTATCCTCTGCCATAGGTCCTTGGATTCCGTGCCGGTTATGAGCAGGGCCATGGTCAGGAAGGCGCCCCTTTGGATCATTATCTTCGTGTTGCCGTAGCGGAGCTCGTTGAGGGAGCCGGCGGTGGAGGACATGAGGCTGTCCTCGACGAAGTTCTGGATGGCCACTAGCATCCCGCCCAGGATCTCGCGGTCCATCTCTGGCCTCATCCTGACCGTGTGGTGGTCCACCAGCCGGCCGTCCTTGAATATAAGGAAGGCGTCCTCGATGTCGTATATCGGGACCTCCTCATCGCCCTTGATCTCCTTCATCATGTCCATGATGATCTTGGCGACCTTTTCCAACTCGCCTATCCTGAAGAAGGTGTTGATGGCCCGCTGGTACATGGTCTTGCTCATGGCCGGGTTCTTGGCCTTGCGCTCGAGCCTTGCAAGGATGATGTAGCAGTCCCCGGCCCGGTTCAGGCTGTTGTTGCTCTCGTAATACTTCACGGCCCGGTTGAGGTCCGAGATTGCCTTGTTCAGCTCCGCCTGCGTCGGGTTCGGTTTCTCGAGGAGCACCGGGGCCCTTGCGTAGTTGGCCTCGGTCTGGCCAGGGATGGCCATCTTGTGCCTCTGCAGGATCTCGTCCAGGTCCTTCACGATGTACAGCACCTGATCGAACTCCCCCTCGTCGGAGGCCGTGATGGCCGCCTGGAGCTGGTCCTCGGCCTCGGCCGTGTCCACACCCATGTCCTCGGCCTCGTCGATCATGGAAACGGCGATGTCGATGACCTTGCGTATCTCGACCTTGCGCTTCTCCTTCTCGGCCTTCTCGACCTTCTTGAGGGCCGTCTCGGCCATCTTCCCGAGGTCCAGGGCGCGCCGGGCCTCGAGGATGGCCCCGTCATAGTCGCCCCGGTTTATGTGGTCCTCGGCCCTGTGCAGGATGGCCTCGCCCTCGGTGGTGTCCACGCCGCGGTCCCTGGCGTCGGAAAGCATCTTCTCGGCCAGGACCAGCAGCTCGCTCCCGCGACCGAGCTTCGCTTCCTCGATGGTTTCCTTGATCTCGGCGACGTAGGCCGCGCCCTGCTTGTAGTCGTTGGCAGCGAAACTGGCCTTTGCCTTATCGATGTTCTCGGCCACGCCGCTCATGTCTATGCCGAAGGCCTCCATGGTCCTCAGCGAGTAGGACAGGTCCGCCAGGAAGTGCTTGGCCACCTCCCGGTTGTCCACGAGGTACAGCCCGCCCTCGGTGGCCACGGCTACGGTGCTGCCGTCGCGGGTCGCATCCAGGAAGATCACAGGCTCCTTGGCCTGGTACCTCCACAGGGCCTTTCCGGACCTATCGAAGCATTGCACCTCGCGCCCGGCCCCTATGAAGAGGCAGTCCACCTCGGGCTTGGCCACCACCTTCCGGATGGGGTTGCCCAGGGTCCTCTTCCAGAGCGGGAGGCCGACGCTGCTCAGGCACGAGACGTCCCCGCCCTGGGTCCCGGCCAGGATGAAGTTCCCGTCGCCGGACATGGAGACGTCGGTCCAGACGCCGCCCATGTACCTCCATTTCTGGAGCAATGACTTGTCGTAGGCGAACACGTTGTGGTCCCCCAAGGTCAGCACCAGGTTCTTGCCGTCGTTAGAGACGCTTATCATCCGGGCGGACTTCTCGGTCCACTGGCGGCTCGTCTCTACGCCCTGATTGGAAAGGATGGAGACATTGGAGTCGTCCGAGCATACGAATATCTCGTCGCCGTCGGCGGTTATGTCCAGGGCCGTGATGCCGCCCCCCCGGCGCCTCTTCCAGACGACCTGGCCTTCGTTGTTCACCAGGTATAGCATCCGACCGTTGGTACCGACGAGCAGATTCCTGCCGTCGGGTGTGAACTTCATCGCCGTGGGGTCGCCCTCCAGGGAAATCTTCCACTGGACCTCCTTCTCCTTGGAGTAGCAGAGGACCTCGGCGCCCCTGCCGACGGCCACGAACCGTCCCGTCGGGGAAATGGCCACCAGGATCATCCCCTGGACCTGGTCCCGCCACCGGACCGAGACCTTCTTGGCGTAGCGGGCCATGAGCTCGGCCTTCTTGGCCCTCATAAGGAAGTCGTTTATACCGCGGGTCACGACCAGGGCCTTGGCCTCGGAGAGCATCTTCTCGGCCTCGGTGACGTCGGCCCCGGAGCCCCTGGCCTCGTCGAGGACCAGCTCCGTGGCCTTGATCTGCCGGACATAGTCTTTGGCATAGACGCCGAGCTTCTCGAGGACCGTGACCATCTGCTCCCGCTCGTCCTTCTCGCCCGTCTCGAGCTCCTTCATGAGGATGGGCTTGAAGTCGCCGACGAGCTTCGGGTCCTCGATGGCGACGTTCATGAGGATGGAAAGGGCCCTCCTCCTCGCCGGGCCCGGGACCTTGAGGTGGGGGGCGAGCGTGCCGAGGTGCCGCTGGAGCAGTGACTTATTCTTCCGGAGGATAGCCCTGAGGACCGCCTCGGTCTCGGCCCAGACCTCGTCGTCCGGGTCCGAGATGCAACTGAGGAGGACCTGGGGCGCGTCCTTGAGGAGCTCCACGTTCTCATCCTCGGCTATCTTCTTTAGCCGCTGGAGGAACCTGATGCGCTTCTTGCCGGGCTCCTGGGCCAGCGCCTCGAGTATCTTCTTGACCCGTTCCTCTTCGCTAAGCCACAAACCTCGTCCACGGCTCCTTTTCCGGCCCTTGCTCGCAACCGACCTATAGGACCTTGAACTTTTTTAATGCTTCCACGACCCCGGCCCCGTGCGGTCGTCTGCACACATACCTCGCCACGGCCTTGAGCCCTTTCGTCGCATTGGCCACGGCAACGCCGATGCCCGATGACTGGACCATCTTGATGTCGTTCTCGGAATCCCCGATGGCCATGACGTCCCCGAGGGGGACCTTCAGGATGTCGCAGGCCCTCTTCAGGCCGACGGACTTGTCCATGCCCTTGGGCATGATATGTATGCCGAAGCCCGTGCTGTTGACGTCGACGGGGAAATCCTTCAGGAGCGCCTTGACCTTATCCACGCGGACGTCCTCCTCGATGCAGACCTCCGTGAAGCGGCACTGGTTCGTGAAGAGCTCCTTGGCGGGCAGATGTCTCTTGACATGCGCCAGAGCCTCGAGGCAGTCCTTCTTGTCCCCGAAGAGCTCGTTCTCGCCCTGATAATGGACCACGCCGCCGTTCTCGGCGATGACCGGGCCCGAAAGCCCGAGGAGTTTCGAGACCTGCATGGTGGTCGTCACAATGTTGCCACTGGCGAGGATTATGGGGATGCCACGGGCCTCGCATTTGCGCAGGGCCTCGATGGCGTCGAGGCAAAGCCAGCGCTTCGCGTCCGTGAGTGTCCCGTCGAGGTCAACAACGATGGCCCTTGTTTCCGGACCCCCCTCGACTGCTGCGCGCATCCCCCGCTTCGCCATGGTAACTCTCCAAAAGGTCTCTAATCTAATAATCGTTCTGATTGGTGACTATGTCGATTCGGCAATCGTCCCATATAACATATATAAAGATAGATGCAAGATTCTTATAGAAAAAAATGCCGCGAGCATGATATATGGACACTATCGAATATGTGGATGCCATGACCGCACATCGGGCCCAGGACGGCCCAAGGGCCGGCCCATTCATGTTGGCCGTCCTGATCGTGAACATCCTATTCAGTACGATTCAGTTCGGAGGGCCATCACCAGCCGTCGAGGCCCAGGGATCACCTAGCCTATCAGCAGCCGGCTGGCTCAACGAGTCTTTCGAGTACAGGATATGGTTATCCGTGGCCCCCCAGCAATTCGATCTTGTGAACAACCCGGCCGAGGTCGAGCTCAACTTCACTTCGCTCGTCAATCGGTCCGGTTTCACCATGGACCTCACATCGATATTGCTAGTGGTCTATATCCAATCCAAGAATATGGAACCACCGTGGACAAGCGGTGTAGGTCTTCCGTTCAGGTTCTATAAGGCCTACGGTTATGATCCAACGAAGAATGCCAAGGGGACCCTTACATGGCTTGTGAGCATGAAGGATGGTAATACACTTGGGTACTACTGTCTTTACTTCAGTTCCCTTCCAGCGAACGGTTCCAAGATGAACTTGCCTGAACCAGGCGATCCACAGAGACTCGGGATGTTGGATTCCAATTACTGGATCCAGCGCGGGAACGTCTTCTACGGATACAATCCCGGCGAGCAAATAGATTGGCCGGATTCCGACGAGGTCGAGGTCGTCGGTCTGTACAACGAAACCAAGGTAACAATATTCAACATCACCGACCAAAAGCAGGTCCCGACGGAATTGGCCAACGCCGTTGTGGACCAAGGTGAACTTTGGAGATACAAGGCCCCAGACGGTGATTACTTCAAGGTCGTCGCGGAACGGCCGGTCGTCGCTAGCGTCAGCAGCGCCATGAGCCCGGGCGGTTCTGCTAAAACGTTCTACCCAAGTTCGGACAGGAACCTCGTCGGCAGAGACTTCATCATTGCCCCATATGTAAACACCAATTGGAGCGGAAATGTGTTCGGCCAGCAAATCTACGGTATCGAAGAATCTCGCGTGTCCATATGGGACATGGTTGGTAACCATATCAAGGAGCTCGATGTTCGGAAGGATAACCACACCCAGCTGTTAGACCTCAAGGCGGGCACCGTCTATCACGTCAAGTCTACCGGAGATATACTGATCGAGCAGGAGGCCATCAATGGGTTCACAGCCCTGCCCTCGGTCACAGGCGCCCCATATGGCCGCAAGTTCTTCGGTAGCATACAGCTGTTTGATAGCCAGGTTTTGGAGATAGCATCTTATGAGTTGGCCAATGTCGAAATATGGAACCTTGACACCGGAATGGTAGTCCAATCCC
>Ga0315284_10005413_pt1 | contig 18121 bp, 13 predicted proteins | sample YL17G09_16_MG_FD_203696 | JGI IMG/M metagenome (GOLD analysis project Ga0315284, IMG submission 203696) | Sediment microbial communities from Yellowstone Lake, YNP, Wyoming, USA - YL17G09_16 | ecosystem: Environmental > Aquatic > Freshwater > Lake > Sediment | place: USA: Wyoming | collected...
TTCCATGCGGATGGACCCATAAGCTATATGAGAAGATGAAAGATAAACGGGAACCAGCAGGTTGGTGCAACCGGTTCTTTTCGGGGTTATCGAACGGTAGGATATCGGATATGGGGGGAAGCCACCGTTGTCACTGAACTCATCCCGGGCATAGCCCCAGCTGAGCATTTGATTGCGCAGGTATTCCGGTACGCTTTCATCATGCCCAAGAAAATACAGAAGTCCCTTGATGTAATTTTCATGTGCCCCTGCTATTTTTTGCCGGGTTTTGTAATCCGCTTCAGGATAGTTCCTGCTGTTGTTGATGAAATCGGTGGGGGAAGGCCCGTTATTATTGATATCGGTCTTATTTGCCGGCATCTGTATTATCGATAAATAGGTATCCATGTCATATTTCAGGCTGACCATAGTGATCGCCAAGTTTACGGTAGAAATCACGGGATATTCCGGTTACGACAAATTTATTCCCAATGTCGGTGGCACCCGGACCATCCGATGAAAGACTGCCCAGATGAGCCGAGGGTTCAATCAGTATAGCTGATTTTTCAAGCTGGTGAGTAGCATAGGCAGAGATAACCCCTGCAGAAGTTCCTTCGTAAACACAGATTTCGGTTTCGAGTTCCACGGTTCTGCAACCTGCCATAATTATGGTAAGAGCAAGGCCAAGAAGGGTTAAGTTAACCAGGTTTCTCATGATGGGAATTTTAAGCCAATGCATAAAAGCCGTTGAATATATGAATTCTTTTGCATCAGATGTCAATTTTTTTTACTCCTGGTATAACCTGAATAGTATTAACCATTTTTAATTGGCAATATAATAAAAAATCACTATAATTTTGTTTTCAGTAACTCTGCCTTTCAAGATGAAGGTTTGTGAGGTTGCACAATTTCTCATCCGGTTTCAGAAGACTTACTTGTTAGCTCAACTATATTATAATAAAACAAATTGTATGAAAACATTCTTAATTACTTTAGTTTTAGCTCTTCTCTGCAATTTTGCAAGCAGCCAGAAACCTGTTCTCCGTCAGGATGAGTTTTATACGGAAGAACAGGGTAAAGCAGAGCTAAACAAGTTGGAATCGATGTATTCCAGTAAAAAAGAATGGGAAGAGCGGAAGCAGATCCTGAGGGAGAACATGCTCAAAGGCATGAACCTGCTTCCTCTGCCAAAGCGAACTCCCCTGAATGCAGCAATAAGCTCAAAAAGGATCATGGATGGTTATTCGGTTGAGAATGTGTATTTCGAGAGCATTCCGGGCTATTATGTATGCGGGAATCTTTACCGGCCACTGGATGATTCAGGGAAACATCCTGCCATCCTTTGTCCGCACGGACATTTTTCGGGCGACAGTCTGGGTGCATGCGGACGCTTCCGTCCGGATCAACAGAAACGTTGTGCCACTTTCGCACGTATGGGAGCTGTAGTTTTCAGCTACAGCATGTTTGGCTGGGGTGAATCCATCGGCCAACTGGATTCGACCGCAATAATTGAGACGCCGGAGTCAAAGAAGATCGACAGAAGTCATGAGACCCCACTGGCACTTACTATGCAAACATGGAACAGTATGCGGGTAATTGATTTTCTGGAAATACTTCAGGATGTTGATCAGACAAAAATAGCAATTACTGCAGCCTCCGGGGGAGGGACACAGTCTTTCTTACTGGCAGCCCTTGATGACAGGGTAAGCGTAAGCATACCCGTAGTAATGGTTTCGTGTTATTTCCAGGATCTTTGTGTTTGTGAAAAGGTCATGCCCATTTACCAAAGTTCGAAACAAATTCTCAATATGGCCGAATTTGCCGCTATGATTGCACCTAAACCCATGCTGCTGATTTCTGACGGATATGATTGGACCAAAAACACGCCGAAAGTTGAGTATCCATTCATTAAACGTACGTATTCGTTCTACAATGCTGAAAATAACGTTGAAAATGTTCATTTTCCTAATGGTTTGCATGATTATGGATTTGTGAAAAGGGTCACGGTGTATTCATTCCTGGCAAAACACCTGGGATTAAATCTTCAGGCTGTCACTGACAAAAATGGAAACATTGATGAGAGCAAAAGCAAACTGGAAAGTGCAGCCACAATGCTGACATTCTCAAGTAAAATTCCTTTCCCGGCAAACGCGCTGAAAGGAAAGGATGCTATTGAACAGGAATTAAAAAAACTCCAGGAATAAAATGCTGAACAAAGGTGCTAAATTCCTATCTTCATCGTTGAAATGAAATCATAAAATAGTAATTGCTAAATGACAAATGAAAATAGTAAAATAGAAAAACCTGACGGAGGTGAGGCCCAAAATATAAAGGTCCCGCGGCGGACAGTAATAAAAACTTTAGCGGGCATACCGATATTGGGAGTATTTGCCCTGGCCTATCTGAAGAAAAGATCTTTTGATCAGCAGAAGAAGAACGGGATCATTCAGGAACTGGGATTGGAGCGTATGAATGCTCCAACGATTATTAAAAGCTCTCCGCAAACCAATGGTAAGTTACTCCGGATCGGAATGATCGGTTTTGGCAACCGGGCGCAGGATTTAGCAAAAGCCTTGGGATTCATTCATCCTGACCGGGCTGAAAGTATGAAAAAGGACAATACACTGGATGATTACCTGCAACAGGAAGACCTGAATGTTGCTTTGACAGGGATCTGTGATGTATTTGATCTGCATGCTGAAACGGGGCTGGCCATTGCCCGGAATGAAATAAGACCGGGAGGAGTTGCAGGTTCAGGCATTCCGGTAAAGCGATACCGGAGATACCAGGAAATGCTGGAAGATAAAAATATTGATGCGGTTATCATCGCCACGCCTGACCATCATCATGCGCACATCTCTACCGAGGCTGTCAAAGCCGGGAAACATGTTTATTGCGAAAAAAGCGTTGCACTTGATGAAGCGGAATTAAATGTCCTCTATCAGTCGGTCAAAGGCAGAAATTGTGTCTATCAGCTGGGGCATCAGATCCCGCAGAATGTCATTTTCCAGCAAGCCCGGGAAATCATTAAAAAAGGGATACTTGGTAAGATCACCCATATTGAAACCACCACCAACCGGAATTCTGCCGATGGGGCATGGATCAGGCATCTCGATAAAAACGGCAACCCGAAACCCGGTGATGAAAAAACGATTGATTGGGATCAATGGCTGGGTTCTAAGCCCAAAGTACCTTTTAGTATTGATCGCTTCTATAACTGGACCAAGTTTTTTGACTACGATACAGGTTTGATCGGACAATTGTTCTCGCATGAGTTTGATGCAGTCAATCAATTGTTGCGGATAGGTATTCCAAAATCAGTGGTCGCTTCCGGCGGGATATACTTTTGGAAAGACAACCGCGATATGGCCGATGAACTCCATGCTGTCTTTGAATACCCTGAGCGCGGATTATCCCTGACCTATAGCGGCAATTTGGCTTGCAGCAGGAACAGAGGCCGCTTTATCATGGGAAATGACTCCTATATGGAACTGGGAGCATCGTTGAAAATTACGGCAGACAATGAATCATTGCGTTTTAAGAAACAAAAGGAGGAAGGTATTATCCCTGAATCTGGTCCGATGATCTACATTAAACCAGGCATCGGCAAAGTGGATGCGGTTACTTCTGCAACTGCACAATATTACGCTGACCGGGGGCTTGACAAAACCTTTATGAATGGCCGTGAAGTAGATGTCGTTCATCTCCACATTAGAGAGTGGTTAAATTGCATCCGGTACGGTGGAGTCCCCAGTGCCAATATCGAACGTGCATTTGAAGAAGGAATTGCCTGCCTGATGGCTCATAGATCCTATGTTGAAAAGAGGCGTGTGGAATGGGATCCTGTTAACTTGTGTATTGTTTGAACTGTTGTGTACTTTGATATAAAAAAAACTAAATCCAATATTATGTCAGAAAAAAAAATTACCAGAAGGAATTTTATTGGCAAAGCTGCGACAGGTATTGCCGTGGTTGCTGCAACAGGCAGTGTTGCCAACGTTTCAACAACAAGAGCCTCTTCCTATAGGAAAATACTCGGTTCAAACGACCGGGTAAATATTGGTTTCCTGGGTTGTGGCAGTCGCAGCCGGGGCCATTTGCAAATGGTAAAGACTTCAGAAAAAGACAAAAACCTGGCTGTTGTTGCAGTATGTGATATCTGGAACTTTAACAAGGAACTTCATGCTTCACTATGTAAAAAAGCATTTGGTGCAGATGTAAAGCAATTCAAATATTCAGAGGATTTTTTGAAAATGCCTGAATTGGATGCCGTAATGATAGGCACCGGGGATTTTCAGCATGCAAAACTTTTAGCTGAGGTGGTTGCTGCAGGTAAAGATTGTTATTGTGAAAAACCTATGGCCACAGATTTGGAGGACGCCAAGCTGGCAAGAAATGCGGTATTGGCTTCAAAACAAGTGGCACAAATGGGCTCACAGTGGGTGAGCGATCCAATGCAGCTTAAGGTTAGGGATATTGTCCGTTCCGGAAGATTGGGTCAGATTACAAAAATTGAACAAGTTTGGAATGATAATAATCCCCGCTGGCACGATCCAAATGATCCGGATGTGGCCAGAATGAAGCAGGAAGATACTGACTGGGACCGGTGGTTACTGGGAAAGCCATACGTCCCGTTTGATCCATGGAAATACTTTGAATTCAGGATATTCCGCGAATATTCAGGTGGAATTACCTCTCAATGGATGAGTCATGCAAGTGCATTGGTTCATTTTTACACCGATACTGTAATTCCTGATTCAATGGTGGCAAACGGAGGAATTTTCGGATGGCCGGATATCCGGCAGAATCCCGACACATTCCAGGCACTGGCTACTTATGACAAGGCGAAGTTTATGCATTCCTACACTTCAAACTATGCCAGTAAATTTGGAGATTACACGGCTATTCGCGGGAAAGAAGGTACCTTATTTGCTCATGGCGGGGAAGGCAGCGCACGTTGGTTTTTTATTCCTGAACACCAGTATCTTCCTGGTGGATTTGATTTTTACGAAGGTCTCAGAGAAATGATAAAAAGTGGAAAGGCCGAAATAGTTACTACGCCTGAATATGGTATGATACCTGGTCCTGTAGAAGTTGGGGATGACAGTAAATACCACCTTGACAACTGGATTGATTGTATAAGGGCCAGGAATTTAACACCCAATGGGCATATTCATACGGGATTCTGGCACTCTGTTGCAACTATTATGGCCACACGCGCATACCGCGAAGGGAAAAAGCTTTATTGGGATCCTGTAAATGAATTAATCGTTGATAGTAAGCCTGCTTGAAATATGAAAACCCTGATCATTTTTTATTCTTCATTGATCCTTTTTTGCTTTCCTGTGCTGGGTATCGAAAAGGATACAGCAACTGTGAAAGGACTTTTTTACCTGGATGGGGAACAGATATCCATCGGTATTTTAGATGGAAAAATCGTGAAAATCGATCGTCTTTCGCAAGGTGCTGATATTCCAAAGGTGTATGTAGCTCCTGGTTTGATTGATTTGCAGGTCAATGGCTTCATGGGTATTGATTTTTCGGACCAGAATTTAAGTATAGAAGGCATGCGAGAGGCAACAAAAGCTTTGTGGAAAGTGGGTGTTACTTCTTTTCTTCCCACTGTTATTACAAATGACCAAAAGAGCCTTATCAGGATTTTTACGATACTGGCAGTTGCCCTGAATGATGAAGAAATAGGAATATCAATCCCGGGGTTTCATCTTGAGGGACCTTATATTTCACCCATACAGGGTTTTCGCGGTGCACACCTGCAAAAATATATCAGACCGCCCGACTGGGATGAGTTTTTAGAACTGCAGAAAGCCGCTCATAATGGCATCAGGCTGATAACTCTTGCGCCGGAGGTGAAAGGGGCCATTTCGTTTATAAGAAAATGCTCAGAAACGGGAGTGATAGTTTCTCTGGGGCATCATAACGGTTCAGCTGAAATAATAAAAGAGGCTGTGGATGCCGGCGCTTCTATGTCGACTCACCTGGGGAACGGTTGTGCCAATATGATTGACCGCCACCATAATCCGTTTTGGCCTCAATTGGCCGACGACCGGATTACAGCTACCATAATTGCGGATGGATTTCATCTGAATAAGGCAGAGATTCAATGCTTTTATAAAATGAAAGGTGTAGAGCGTACCGTTCTTGTATCGGATGCATTGGATTTAGCGGGGCTTCCTCCCGGTGAATATGCGCGCGGTGAAAGGATAGTTGTGTTAACGCCCGATGTAGTGAAGTATCCTGCTGAAAATGTGCTGGCCGGAGCGGCATGCCCAATAAGCACAGGTGTATCGAATATTATGAAATTCACGCACTGCAGCCTTGGAGATGCCATTCAGATGGCCAGTACAAATGCGGCCAGGTCGATTGGATTACATGATATTGGTGAAATAAGGCAGGGGAAAAGAGCTGATTTGATCCTGTTTACCATCGAGGATGGCAGGATGGTAATTCAGCAAACTTTTGTAGCGGGTAAAGCAGTATATACCAACAACCAATAACGAAAAGTGAAAAACGCTAAGTGAAAAACTAAAAACCAATTACCAATCACCAATTACCAATTACCTATATGACAATACGAACCCAAAAAATCGGAAATTATCGCTACAGGATCCTTGCCCTGGTGTTTATGGCCACAACCATCAATTATTTCGATCGGAGTATTGTGAGTGTGATGGCACCAACGTTACAAAAACTCTTTGATTGGTCAAATAAGGATTACGCAGCTATAATGGTTTCTTTCAAGATTGCTTATGGAATAGGATTGCTGTTCATGGGAGGTATCATTGACAAACTTGGCACAAAAATAGGATATACCCTTTCAATTGTGACATGGAGCATATTCGGCATGTTGCATGCTGCAATCAGGCCGGCTTTCAGTTTAATTGGGTTTGTTTTGGCACGTTTCGGACTGGGAATTGGCGAGTCGGGAAATTTCCCTGCCGCAATTAAAACAGTAGCTGAGTGGTTTCCAAAAAAGGATCGCGCTTTTGCGACAGGTATTTTTGATGCATCAACAAGTGTTGGGGCCATTTTAGCTCCATTCGTTGTTGGAGCTATTGTTTCCATTGAAGGAGATCACTGGCAAATACCCTTTCTTATTACAGGGGCGCTTAGTTCCCTTTGGGTATTTTTATGGATGAGAACCTATAGAAAGCCTGAGGAGCATCCGGCATTATCAACAGAGGAGTTAGCTTATATTAACAGCGATTCAGAAGAAGAGACAACAGAAAAAATTCCATGGCTGAAACTATTGCCCAAAAGGGAAACCTGGGCTTTCTCTTTGACTACCTTAACAGATGGTGTTTGGTGGTTTTACCTTTTCTGGGGCGCAAAATTCCTGGGAGAACAGTTTGGTGTGGACATTAAAAACATAGGACTTCCTTTCCTGATCATTTTTATTATGGCTGATGCCGGAAGCCTCTTTGGGGGATATGCCTCTGGTGCATTAATAAAAAAAGGCTGGTCAATCAATAAGGCCAGAAAAATAACCATGCTGGTTTGTGCCATTATTATTTTACCTGTAACCGTTGTGCCTGTTGTTGCAAGCAAATGGATTGCTGTCTTACTAATTGGTCTTGGCGCCGCAGGACATCAGTCATGGTCGATTAATGGCTATACGCTGGTTCCTGATGTATTCCCTAAAAAAGCTATCGCATCCGTTATAGGAATAGGAAAAATGATTGGGGTGGCAGTTGCGATAGTTGCTGACATTGCTTTGGGTTCTGTATTGGATACTGCAAATAACTCGGGATATTTCTGGGCCTTTGTTATTGCAGGTTTGTCGTATCTTATTATTTTGGGGTTTGTCCACCTGTTAATGCCAAAGATGATCCCTTTGGATGATAATTTGAATAATGTCCACCCCCGATAACTCCTTAATCCTTATAAAAAAGAAAATATGGAAATAATAATCTCAGAAACCAAACAGGATCTTGGTAAAAAAGCAGCCCTGAGGGGTGCCGGATTAATTCGTATGGCCATCCGCGACAGGGGGGAGGCAAATATCATTGTGGCTACCGGAGCATCGCAGTTCGAAATGCTGAGTGCACTGGTTAAAGAAGAGATTAACTGGACCCGGGTTACTGCTTTTCATTTGGACGAATATATAGGACTACCAAAAACGCACCCTGCCTCGTTTCGCAAATACTTAAAAGAAAGATTTGCAGACCTTGTGTCACCCGGAGCATTCATTTATGTAAACGGCGATATTGACCCTGATCAGGAATGTATGCGGTTGGGGCAGCTTATTATCAAACACCCTATTGATGTTGCTTTTGTGGGGATTGGCGAAAACAGCCATTTGGCCTTTAACGATCCCCCTGCAGATTTCGAAACGGAAGAAGCCTACATTGTTGTGAATCTGAATGAGGACTGCCGGCGTCAACAAATGGGTGAAGGTTGGTTCCCAACAGTTAACGATGTTCCTGAAAAAGCAATCAGTATGTCGATAAAGCAGATCATGAAATCAAAAGCCATTATCTGTAGCGCTCCTGATTTACGGAAGGCAGAGGCTGTAAAAAAAACCGTAGAAGGCAAAATTACACCAGCGATTCCTGCTTCAATTATGCGGCGTCATGAGGCAGTATGGCTTTATTTGGATAAAGATTCGGCCTCGCTGTTATCCTGAGCTGTAAATTCTATTTATCAGTCAGTTACGACTTAAAACTAAAAACCAATTTAAGATGAAATGGCCACTTGCCGCATTAATAAACCATAATCCGTATCTGATCTTTTTCACACTGTTGTTGGCAACCCTGGCTGCGAATGATGAGGTGAAAGCACAGGATGAACTTAGCGTAATAAAAGAAACACCGGAAAATGGTTGGCTTGAATATACGGATGCAGCCAATGCCTTGTATCATTATCTTGAGGGACAATCCTGTGATCTTCTTGAAAAACGAGCAGCTATAGTCGCGGGATTTCACTCCTTGTCCGATTGGCAGAACAGACAAAAAAATGTACGCAAAATCCTGTCGGATATTGTAGGTCCTTTTCCTGAAAGAACTCCCTTACATGCAAAAACCATCAGAATTATTGATAAGGACAGTTTCCGGGTTGAGCATATCGTGTATGAGTCCCAGCCAGGCTTTTTTGTTACGTCATCTTTGTTTATACCTGCAGGACTAAAAGAGAGCAAGGCACCGGCTATTATATACTGCAGTGGTCATACCATTGAAGGTTACAGAAGCAAAGCTTACCAGCATATAATTCTGAACCTGGTAAAAAAGGGCTTTGTTGTTTTTGCATTTGATCCGGTTGGTCAAGGTGAGCGAATGGAGTATTATGATTCAAAATCCGGAAAATCTATTGTCGGTGGCCCTACAAATGAACATTCCTACCCGGGTGCCCAGGTTTTTATTTCAGGAAGTTCTTATGCAAAGTATATGATATGGGATGGTATCAGGGCAGTTGACTTTCTGCTTACCAGGAAAGAGGTTGACCCTGCCAGAATAGGTATAACTGGTCGTTCAGGCGGAGGAACTCAATCAGCGTATATCGCTGCATTTGATGATCGGATACTAGCTGCTGCTCCTGAATGTTATATTACCAGTTTCACCAGGTTACTGCAGTCTATCGGACCTCAGGATGCGGAACAAAACTTGTTTAACGCAATCGCAAGGGGAATAGATCATGCAGATCTTCTGTCGGTAAGGGCACCCAAACCCGCCATGATTATAACCACAACGCGTGACTTTTTCAGCATTCAGGGAGCAAGGGAAACTACAAAAGAAGTTTTGGGTGTATATAAAGCATATAATCAGGAAGATAATTTTAGTATGATAGAGGATGATGCGCCCCATGAATCGACCAAAAAGAACAGGGAAGCTATGTATGCCTTTTTCCAGAGGCATTTGAATAATCCCGGATCTTTGAATGATGAAGAAATTGGACTTTTAAGCGATGATGAGATCCGGGTAACACCTGCAAACCAGGTCTCAACTACGTTCGGGGGAGAAACTGTTTTCAGTCTAAATCGGAAGGAGACAGAAAAACAACTTGAGAATCTGGAGACGTCCAGAAGTAACCTTAGCACGCATCTTACGCGGATATTAAATTCAGCCAGAAAACTTTCGGGATATCAGGAACCATCAGAGGATCATGAACCGGTATTTACAGGAAGTATCCAACGAGAGGGTTATGTTGTTGAGAAGTATTTTGTAACAGCTGAGCCGGAATATATAATTCCTTATCTTATACTGTTACCAGACAAACCAAATGGCAAAGGCCTAATCTATCTGCATCCTTCGGGAAAGTCAGCTGAAGCTTTACAAGGAGGTGAAATGGAATGGTTTGTCAGGATGGGTTTTACAGTACTGGCTCCTGATTTGATAGGAATTGGAGAAATGGGTCCGGGTGATTTTCGTGGCGATGCATTTATCGATAGCGTATCTTATAATATCTGGTTTGCTGCTGTGCTTATTGGCAGAAGTATAGTCGGGATCAGGGCAGCTGATGTTGTCAGACTTAGTCGGCTACTGGAAAGGAACCCGGCTATACATGAGATTTATGGCGTTGCGTTACAGGAAATGGCACCTGTACTGTTGCATGCTTCAGTATTTGATACAACTATTTCACGGATAGCTCTAATTGAACCTTTTTCCTCTTACCAGTCAATTGTAATGAATCGTTTTTATAAACCAGGGTTTATCCATAACACAGTTCCGGGATCTCTAACGGCATATGATCTGCCTGACCTTGCCGCCAGCCTTGCTCCAAGGAAACTTTTAATGATCGATATCACTGACAACTTGGGTAAAACCATTGATAGTGATAGTATTACAAAAGATTTTGCCATTATCAGGTCAGCTTATCATTTCAGGAATGCGGATAAACAGCTAAATATAGTTTTCAGAAAATCAGTTGAAAGGCGAAAAGATTATATTAGGCAATGGATAGAATAAATCAATTCATTTACAGGTGATCTGGTTTTATCTGACCCTCTCAAAAATCAATAATTCTTCCAAAGGAACTGTATAAGATTTGATAACCGGCCCGGTAATAATATTATTGTCGTACTTCCATTTTCCTAGAGGAAACTGCACCTGTCTATTGTCAGAAGAACTAACAACAGGCGCCACCATCAATTTTTCACCCAGCATGAACTGATCATGGATATTTTCGTAACCCTGGTTGGGAAAATCATATTCCATAGGTCTCAATACCGGTTCACCTGATCGGGCGGATTGCCGCAATACCTGCATGATATAGGGAAGATGCTGCAGACGAATCTCCACAGCTCTTTTAGTGGCCGAAAGATGGGCACTGTCCAGCACTCTCCAGGGGGCTGCAGAGAATTGCATCATGGGCATCAGGGCGCTGCATTGGGCTGATCTGACAACTAATTTCTGATCAATGGTATGTCCCGGCAGAAAGGTTGTATACTCACCCCCGCCGATCATATCGGGACAGGTAAACGTATATCCGGAGAGTTGCTGGGCAATGGTGTTTGGAATAAGCTTATTCAAATCATCCCAGGTATGTTCTTTATCCCTTAACCGCTGAACGAGGGGCTGTCCACCCATCTTCCATGCAGCACGGTATTCGTTCAAAGAGTAATGCAAACCGATTTTTCCCCATAAACCACAATGATCATTGGGAGTTACAGATTTATAGGAAACCAGGTTGGAACTGGCGTAGTATTCCATATCACCGGCATCCAGCTTGAAACCATCCACCCCATATTCTTTCTGCAGAAAATCCAACTTGTCCTGAAGCCATTTTCCGGCTTCGGGATTGGTAAGATCGAGGCAGGTGCTGTATCCGTTCCACCACTGAATTAACAATGGTTTTGAAATATCCTGCCAGTTGGCATTCTTAATGCCTTCATTGTCGAGCAGCAATAGTTTTCGTGAAGACAGTTCGCGGAAGGGTTCGCTATCCGAACTAATGAATGGACATATCCAGAGCATCACTTTAAATCCCATACCATGAAGCTGATCGATCAGGGATTTGGGATCAGAAAATTTCTCCTTGTTGAAGTTGAAATGTCCGTAATAATTACTCCAGTTATCATCAATCATTAATACTCCCGCCGGCAGGCCGTTGCTTAATACCTGCCGTGCATAGTCAAGTACATCCTTTTGATTCGGATTGTACATTAATTCGATCCATAAATTATATTGCGGAGCGGTCACCAGCAAGCTGTCAGGCCATATGCCTGAGGGAGGAAAGAATTGACGCGAAGCATCAAGATATGCCTCTTTCAGCGTTGATCCTTTTTGCCCAACTTTTACGATACCTATTGTATTATCGATGATAATACTATCATTACGAAAGCTAAACCTGAACGGGTAATCACTCCAGATATATCTGCCCTTATTCGACAAGAGCAGGGGGACACTCTGGTTACCATCATTATTACCATACAGGTCGAACGAAAATGATTGATTGCCAATAGGCATCTTATCGCCCTTATTGACCGGACCACCCCACCAGCTTTCACCATGCAGTAATGAAAAGGATGTGTCTGAAGCTTTATAATCCTGGGATCTGGTATTAATTCCGGTTCCGAGCGTTAAAACAAAGCAAAAAACGAGCTGACAGCTAATGAATTTATTCATTGATGTTGATTTTTGTGAACTACTCGTACCTTAAATTATCTGCCGGATTTGCCAATGCAACCTTTAATACTTGCGCACTGATTGTTAATCCGGTCACCAAAACAACAAGTGCTAAAGGCAAAATAAACAGCCAAATGCTGACAGACATCTTATTTGCAAAAGAATTGAGCCACAGGTTAATTCCGGCATGGCAAAGTAAAAGGGCAATTATAAATGCGGAAAAAATAAGAAGAAGAAATTCACGGCCAAATAAAAACAGAATTCTTGGTGTGCCGGCACCCAGTATATTCCTGATGCTGATCTCCTTGGTACGTTGAAGTACCATAAACGAGAAAAGGCCATAAATTCCTAAAGCGGTAACAAATACAGCAAGAATTGAAAATATCCCAAAAACTTTCCCGACAAGTATATCTGCCTTGTACTGCTGATTGAAGTAATCATCAAGAAAGTAATATTCGAATGGATTTCCAGGGAAAAAAAGATCATAGGATTGCTGTATGTACTTGACTGCAGCCTCAGACTCCTGTGTGTTCAACCTGAAGGCGAACATGCCGCGGACTCCTCTGCCATAGGGCAGTAACCTGTATAAATGTGGTTCAAAAGAAATCTTTGGGGATTGCTGATGATAATCTTTCATCACGCCTATGACGGTATAAATAATGTCCCAATAATTAACCTGTTGTCCAATGGCTGAATTGGCATCCGGGAACCCCATCCATTTTACTGCGGTTTCATTTAGGATCAACGCCAATGTATCGGAGGGAAATTCTTTTGAAAAGTTCCTTCCTGCTATTATTTGTGTATTGAACAGTCCAACAAAATCATAATCAACACCTACAATCTGGTAATTTTTGCTTTCATCTGAGCCAACCGGATAAATACCTCCTGCGTCCCAGTATATCTGACGCCCGGGAACTTCGGTAACTACGCTCATAAGGCTGATACCGGAATTCTTAAGAATTTCCTGCTTAAACGTGCGCACATTGCTGTTAAAAGCTGCATCCCTGACTCTTGGTGCCCGAACCACAAGAACCTGATCGATTTCAAAACCGAGGTTCATGTTCTTCATAAATGATATTTGCAGGAATACTGCAAACGTGCAAGTAATCAGGCATAGTGCCATAGTAAACTGAAATACTACCAATACCTTACGCAGGTTAAATCCTTTAGGTTTATTTCCCAATTTGCCTTTAAGTACCTGAACAGGCCTGAAAGAGGACAATAGTGCCACAGGATAGAGCCCTGAAAGGAATACCCCCGCAAACAACAAAACAGCCAGTGCCGGCCACAGCCAGTTATGATGCCAAATGCTGTAGGTTGGCGGTGTTCCGGTTATCTGTGCAAAGAGTGGTGTTAGAATTTCCAGCATAAAAAGCGTTAATGCTATCGCCAATATGTTAATCACAACAATCTCCATAAAAAACTGCACAATCAACTGTGAACGGGAAGCTCCTGCTACTTTACGCAATCCGACTTCCTTTGCCCTGGTGAGTGAGCGGGCCGTTGAAAGATTAATATAATTTACCCATGCGATTCCAATAATAAAAATAGCGATTGCAAGTAGCAGATTAACAGTTGAACGATCGCCGTTTGTTTCATATTCTTGTTGATAATGAGAGGTTAGATGAATATCAGTTAGAGGCTGTAAAGGAAGATTTAAGGTAAGCTTATAGTATCTGAGGGCCTCCCCAAACTCCTGCTCAGCTATCGCGTCCAGTTTCCTTTGAAAATCAGCAACATCAACTCCTTTTTTAAATAAAATATAGGTGAAGGCGCCGGAATCTCCCCATGAATCATCAAAGTCAGTGCCCAACAAATCCAACAGGTTTGACCAGGGTAAAACAATATCGAACTTAAGATGTGAGTTCACGGGAATATCCTCAAATACGCCGGTAATCTGAAACTCCATCTTATTGTCCAACTTAATTGACTTGCCAATGGGATTCTCATCGCCAAAGTATTTTTTGGCAGTGGATCGGGAAATAAAAGCTGTATTGGGATCACGAATTCCCCTAACAGGGTCACCCTCAATAAATTTAAAATTGAATATTTTGAAAAAGTATGATTCCGCAAAAAACAGTCTTTCTTCGATAAACCTGTTTTCATAATAGGAAACCGATGCAGGATAACGAAAAATGCGTGCCACCAACTCTACCTCGGGAAATAATTTTCTTATCCTAAGTCCAACCGGAGGGCAGCACGATGCAAAACGGACGGATTCGCCATCCTCGCTGTAGCGTTCATATCTTAACCGGTATATGCGTTCACTGTTCTCGTGAAATTTGTCATAGCTTCTTTCAAAGCTCACATAATGAAGGATTAACAGGCAGGCTGTCATCCCTATTGAAAGCCCAAGCATATTAATCAGGGAAAACTGCCGGGTTCGCAGCAAGTTCCTGAAGGCGATAATTAGATAGTTCTTGACCATTGTCTAAAAACAACATGGTTCCATTTATCCACAAATATTCAGAATTTTAGAAACATATGCAAATTTGGCTGAAGGTTATTAGGCAGTAAGCTATTAGGTTTTTGGTGACGAGGTATGCCTTTGTGGGAGCCAGTCACCAGTCACTACTGGCAGATTTTCTGCCTTAACAGTGCAATTTTTTCATGTGCACTTCGGAAAAAGATACTTCGTTGCTTTTCACCCACCGCATATACACACGGATGTTTTTATGTTACTCAACAACTATCCACTGGTCAGCAGGATCAATTTTCCGGCATCATGCTTTCTTTAGACCTGATGAAAAGGTTCTTGACAAGGTTTGACAGTTTATGCAGCAAATTGGCCGGCAGAATTGACGTTAACGCCAGAGCAATCCTGTTAAACCTGCCCGGGATGCAAAGCACCCTGTCATTTTTAAGATTGGTGAGCGAATATCTGACAACTTCATTGGCCTCCATCCATCCAGCCCATTTGTTTTGCGAAAGCCCTTCTGCAATTCCCATATTTTTGTGAAAATCAGTATGGGTTAAACCCGGACAAAGACATTGCACCCGGATACCATACTTCTGCAAATCCATATGCAGCGATAAAGTGAAATTATGCAGGAAAGACTTTGTACCGATATACATGGCGTTACCAGCAGTTGGAAGGTAGACACCCATTGAACTTACATTGATAATTGTTCCATTGTGTGCCTTTTTCATTTTAGTCAATACCTTGTGAATAAGAATGATGGGTGTTGTAACATGCACACGGAGCATTTTTAACTGGTTGCCGATTTCATCCTGGTGAAACCTTTCCTTTAGCCCATAACCGGCATTGTTGATCAGAATATCAATTCTTTTCAGGTTTTCAATTGTGCGGAGCAGATTAATGACGTCCTTCTTCACAGCCAGATCTGCTATAATATCAATTACTTTTATATCGTACTTGTTTTTAAGTTCGCTTGCGACCTCCTTCAATACATCAGGTTTCCTGCCGGTTATGATGAGATTAAACCCCTGCTGTGCCAGATGAAATGCGAAGGCCTTTCCAATTCCGCTGGTCGCGCCTGTTATTATACCATATTTTTCATTATTGTTATGGTTATAGTATATGCCAGTTGTACCTGATTTCTTCTTAACCTTCAGGGCCGTATTGTTATATTCTGAAATCATTGCTGTTATGCTTAGGATGTATAAACACCTCAACAAAATTAATTGCATTATTGCTATATGCAAATTTCGAAGCGGATAAAACTTGTTCTTTTTGGAATAACACCAAATTTCCATATACGTGTATTCTCAGGCTTTTTAGAACAAGCCCTGGCATCTGTCAGCCGGCAGGTAGGTCGGTATTCGGTTATAGTATATGTACAAAAAAAAATCCTGCCCTCGGGCAGGATTTAAGTTTCTTGAAGCAGCTTACCGGTAAGACAACTTCAATCCAAAGAACATAAAGGCATTGGGCATGGATTTCTTGTCAAGCCCCAGGTACAATTCTTCGCCATTATAGACATAAAAGCCATCATAAGACTCTAATGGCGTAATTGGATCCCGATTGAATTCTACATTCCTGTAGAGACAAAGATTTCCCCTTTTTTTCAATAATTGCATAAATGCGATCTGACCGGTGGATTTGCCGTTTTTATAAAGTATTTTTTTGTCAAACACCAGTCCGTTCACTGAGTAGGATTCAAGCTTGGCGATCGGAACAATTAATTTGTGACCGTTTTCAAGCACGATACGCACTTTGCTGATTCCAAGGTTTATCTTTTCACAGCTGATTCTGGCATTACCAGTAACAACCCAGTTACTGGACGATACTGCGGCCATGCTGCTGATGCAAAACATGGTAGCCGAAATAAAAATAACTAACTTTTTCATGATTTGGTCCTCCTGTTTATTTGATGATTGATTGATTGATTGATTGATTGATTGATTGATACGTTCATTTGTTGACTTGATTTTTGAAAATAATATACCCATCATATTCTGTATTAATATGCAATTAATTAATTTATGAAATTTCTATCGATAGATCTGGTTTACGATGCAGCCTGTGATCAGAAACCAGCCGTGATGATTATGAAACACCTTCGTTAATATGACCTTCAAGGTACAAACTTCCCTATCTGTTGCTACTCATTTTATTTGGTTTGATCAGCAGATTGGGCCCAAAATAATGGGACATTCATCATGATAAATCTTTAATCCTTAGATTCCTGAATTTTACAACTGAACCGTGACCCAGGAATCCTATATGCCCTTTTGAATTCTTCAGACCCGGATGCTCATTGTGGTCGAGCGTTCCGTTCCTGCTGGCTTCAGCAATATCACCGTCAACAAGGGTTATTCCATTCAGAACGACCTGTATATGGTTGCCTTTGGCGATTATCTCTTCTGAGTTCCACTCTCCAACCGGTTTCAGGTATTCTCGTTTCGCGGGTATCACGCCATAAACCGAGCCATGATATTGGTAATCCTTCAAATTCCGGTAAATATCGGCTGTATTATCCAGTACCTGTATCTCCATTCCCACATAGGCGGCATCACCTTCCAGTGGTGCCCGGATACCAATACCGTTATTGGCACCGGGAGTCAGCTGGAAATCAAACCGGAAACTGAAGTCGCTATATTCCGCCTTGGTATATAAATTTCCTTTTCCGCCGTATTTCGGATAAATTGCAATATTCCCGTCCTCCACCACATAATCCTTCGTATTGCCGGTAAAGTTGAACATCGATAGTCCGTCGAACATTTCGACATATCCTTCAGCCTTTTCCTGATCGGATATTTTGTAGGGTTCAGGACGGGGAATTTCCCTTATGTAGAGTTCACGATAGCCGACCCAGGTGCCATGGGCCTGTAATTCGATCTGTTCAACCGGGAAAATAGGTATGTTCCGGTCCCAGTAATTTTCCATAATAATATTATCCACTACCAGTATGCCATTCAAAAATACTGTTACGCGTTCCCCTTGCATAATGATCCTGAACGTATTCCAATCTCCCACAGGATTATCAGCCACCTTCAACGGATTTCGTTCGTTTATCTGGTTGTTGTACAATCCTCCCGATCCAACCTGCGCCCCGGCTTCACGGCGTGAGGTATCCCAAATCTGCACCTGTGGCGATCCC
>Ga0315284_10005414_pt1 | contig 18119 bp, 17 predicted proteins | sample YL17G09_16_MG_FD_203696 | JGI IMG/M metagenome (GOLD analysis project Ga0315284, IMG submission 203696) | Sediment microbial communities from Yellowstone Lake, YNP, Wyoming, USA - YL17G09_16 | ecosystem: Environmental > Aquatic > Freshwater > Lake > Sediment | place: USA: Wyoming | collected...
GGGGTGGTTATTGGGGAGACTGCCGAGATTGGAGACGATGTCTTGTTTTACCAGGGGGTTGTCCTTGGGGGGACAACTTTGAACAAGGGCAAACGCCACCCCACCATCGGCAATAACGTGGTGATGGGAACCGGTGCGGTAGCCTTAGGCTCAATCGCAATAGGGGACAGAGTTCAGGTTGGTGCTGGCTCAGTGGTGGTAAAGTCAGTGCCTCCCGGAGCTACGGTGGTGGGAATTCCGGGAAGAATAACAGGGGACCACCGAAAACCGCTCATGGATTTGGAGCACGGTAACTTGCCTGACCCTGTAGCAGAAGCCATCAGGTTCGTCTTGAAAGAGCAAGACAAATGCGAGGAGCGTCTGAAGAACTTGGAGAGTGTCACTGGAACAGTGTCTCCCTTTGACGAATTGCAGGAGAAGACGCTTCTAGAAGCGGTATTCAGCCAGGGAGAGGGAATATGAGATTCGAGACGATGGCCATTCACACCGAGGATAGCCTCTCCCGAAAGTGAACTAAAAGAAGTATACGAGAAGGTAATCGAAATGACTGAGCGTCTCCACGAATACCATTCTGTGACAAAGGCTAACCAGCATCCGTTGCTGGTTGCTCTCTGTATCACAGGTTCAATAGCCGTAGTTGAGCTCATTGGTGGAATTTTGAGTAATAGCTTAGCCCTGATTGGCGATGCGGCTCACATGTTCACCGATACACTCGCTCTGGGACTGAGTCTATTTGCGCTTAACCTTGCCAAGAGGCCGGCAAGCCAAACCAGAACGTACGGTTATCTCCGGGCCGAGATTCTGGCTGCATTGACCAACGGAGTAGTATTGATACTGATAAGCGCCTACATATCGTATGAGGCGTACCGACGTTTCATTGAGCCGCCCCAAATACAGGGCGGTTTGATGTTAGTAGTAGCAGTAGTTGGACTACTTGCCAATGTAATTGGTCTAGCGGTACTACGCTCCCACAGACACCAAAACCTGAATGTCAAGAGTGCGTTTCTGCATATGTGGTCGGATGCTGTTTCCTCTATCGGTGTGATTGTTGCCGCTACGATAATCCTGCTCACGGGATGGCGCCTTATTGACCCCATCATTACTATTGTCATCGTGGTATTAATCATGAGAGGGGCGGTAGGGCTAGTTGTGGAAGCGAGCAATATTCTGCTGGAGACAGTCCCCAAGAATCTCAACGTGAGCCAGATAACCAGTGAGATTAAGGCGATAAAGGGGGTGAAAGACATCCACGATATTCATCTGTGGACCATTACTTCTGGCGTATATGCCCTGAGTTGCCATCTTTTGATAGAGGACCGGATGGTTAGCAACAGTGCCGAAATAGTGGAGAAGGTTAATCAAACACTGAGCCAGAAGTTTGGTATTGGGCACTCCACTCTGCAATTGGAATGTCAAGAGTGCCAGAACAGTCCAGTGTGTCACATAGAGGGAAAGAATAGATGAAATTCGAAACGATGGCCAGTCATGCCGGGGATAGGCGAGATGCCGCTACCGGGGCAATTAAGGAGGGTTGATGAAACTATACCAGGTAGTTGTGAAAGACATTATGAGAAGGAAGAAGCGAGTGCTGTATGCCTCGCTGGGCGTGGTCATCGGCATTACAACAATCATCGCCGTGCTGACAATCGCTCTTGCCGGACAGACGAATATCTATGGCCAACTGGAGAAATATGGCGCCAACTTGATGGTCATGCCTGCCATAAGCGATATCGATATAGGACTAGGCGGTTTAAGCCTCGGCACCTTGTCAGTCGGCGAGAATTACATTTCTGAGGACAAGTTGCCGGAGATCAGACAGATAGCAGATGGCATGATAAGAGAGGCATTGAATATCGAAGATGAGGGAGATATTGTCACGATCGCCCCGAAACTCTACATGAACACCAGGGTAGATGGAACATCTGTGATTGTGGTTGGAGTAGACCCTCAAGAGGAGCGTCTACTCAAGACATGGTGGAAAGTCTCACAAGGGAAGTACCTCGAAGCCCCAAATGAGGCACTGGTTGGGGCAATAGCCGCTGAGTTACTGAGATTCGATGTGGGCGACAAGATTACACTGAATGGAGGAGAGGTAACCATTACCGGAATTCTCGAGGAGACAGGTTCAAACGAAGATTATCAAATTTTTGTTCAGCTGGAAACAGCACAGAAGGCATTCGATAAAGAGGGATTGGTTTCCTCAATAGACATTCGTGCACTGTGTAATGCATGTCCTACATCCGATATTGCCAGTGCCATTAACGAGAACATGGCGGGAGTAAGGGCAGTGGCGGTAACGCAAATAGCCGAGACCGAGATGGGTATGCTGGACAAGGTAAGCAGGTTCCTATTCGCCCTGGCTGCAATCACACTGGCCGTTGGCTGCTTTGGCGTAGTCAACACCATGACGACCTCGGTTCACGAAAGAATCAAGGACATCGGCATACTGAAAGCAGTGGGGGCATCCCGCAACCAGATAATGAAGATTTTCTTCTACGAGGCAATTATCATCGGGGTAGCAGGAGGTTTATTGGGATATGTAGCCGGGACTCTGCTCGCATACATAGTGGGGCCGCTGATTTTCGGAGGTGTAGCCGTTACTTATGCTCCTCAGTATTTCCTCCCTTCTCTGGCTCTAGCTGCCCTTATTGCTGTCATAGCCAGTGTATACCCTGCTTTTCGCGCCTCCAGGATTAAGGTCGCTGATTCCTTCAGATCATTGTGAGGTGGCAGAATGCTGGAAGTCAAAAACGTATCGAAAATCTATGGAGAAGGCACAGCTAAAGTCGTTGCCTTGAATAACATCTCTCTTCTTGTGAATGAAGGTGATTTCATAGCCATTATGGGACCTTCTGGAAGTGGCAAGTCCACTCTTCTCAATATCATCGGCGGTCTGGACCATATCTCCAGTGGCGAAGTGATCCTGGATGGCAAGCGCATCGACGGCCTGGATGAGAATGCCCTTGTTGATGTCAGAAGGGGCAAGATTGCCTACGTTTTTCAGCAATATCATCTGATTCCGTCGCTTACTGCTCTTGAAAATGTCCTTTTGCCTTTGACGTTCTGCGGGGCGAATAATGGAAGCCAGAAGGCATTGGCTATCTTGAAAAGAGTGGGGCTGGAAAAAAGGGCTGAACACAAGCCCAGCCAGTTAAGCGGCGGCGAGCAACAGAGAGTGGCAATTGCCAGGGCCCTGGTCAATGACCCGTCTCTTATTCTGGCGGACGAGCCAACAGGCAATATGGACCGGAAAACGGGAAAGGAAATCTTAGCTTTGTTCGGTCAACTGAACAGAGAAGGTCGCAGCATTGTCATGGTCACTCATGACCCTGAGATAGCGGGGTATGCCGGAGAAGTCGTAGTTCTCCAAGATGGTCAAATCGTGGACAAGATTAGTCAAAAAGGAGGCAATAAATGTTGAAGAAGATAATACCCGTCCTGGTGCTGCTGTCGCTCATACTGGTTTCGAGCATAGTCGCATGTAGTGGTAACGGCACACAAAATGGCCAGCGCATAGAAGCGACATGGATTGAGCCGCAGGTAGTTGGCGAGATCATATCTATTCCAATAAGTGCAGTCGAAAATTACACGATAACCCACTTTGATTTTAGAGTACAGGATAACGATATGACCTTCATGGCCTACGACTTGAACGGAGAAATCTATGTCCGGGCAAATATTTGTCCACCGTGTCACTCCATAGGCTTTTCTCTCCAGCAGGGTACTCTGGTCTGTGATACTTGTGGGACCGTTTTCGACGCAAAAACAGGTGCAGGAGTCAAAGGGGCCTGTGTCGGCTATCCCAAGGCAGCAGTACCCTATGAGATTGGCAATAGCACCATAACAATGCAAGGCACTGATTTGGTAGCTGCATATCAGGATACCGTCAATGCAACACAATCAGGCGAGGCGCCCACTCCCAGTTGCCACGGCGGCTCCGGCACACCAACTGCCCCGGGTTGTTGCAGCAGCGCTGACAAACCCAGGCCTCCGAGTTGTTGCGGCCCATAGGGGTATCACAAGAGGAAGGCAGAGAGTGAATAAAGGTATGGTCAAGAAAGAGAGAGCACAAATAGAAACTCATCAGGACAGAAAGGAGAATAAACAGATGTTGAGAATAACAATAGTGGGAGCGCTATTACTTACGTTAGCACTAATCGTTGCTGGCTGTTCTGGCTCAATCTCTAATCCGCCACCATCGGGGCCAATAAAGGCAACATTGATTGAGCCTCAGGTGACGGACGGCATTGTATCCATTCCAGTAAGTGAAGTCCAGAACTTAACGAATGTGCGCTTTGGCGTGGAGACGCAAGACGGCGACATGAATTTCATGGCCTATGTATTGGCTGAGGAAATCTATGTCCGGGCGAATGTTTGCCCGCCGTGTCACTCCATAGGCTTTTCTCTCGACGGCGACATCCTGGTATGCGATAGGTGCGCGACCAAGTTCCAGGCGCAAACAGGTGCGGGAATCAGCGGAGCTTGTGTCAATTATCCCAAGGCCTCAGTTCCGTATGAAGTAGGGGATGGCAATATAGTGATGAACAGCACTGACCTCATAACTGCATATCAAGATACCGTGGAACCTGGCTGGCCTTAAACAATAGAAGAGAAGAATTCATAGGGTCGAGGCGCAGCGGCAGGCAAAAAAAAGCCTGTTCCGTCGCCTCACCGCTCAAACCATCGGAGAGTAGCCCAACAATTCTGACTTCCGTTACGCCCCGCCATAATTGACAGGCAGGAAGCTATGGGATAGGCTTGGTTCCACTGTCAGGAGGTATCCCGATAATGGCTATGTATGAATACAGGCTGGATGAACACATGGCCTTGCTCACCATGAATGAGAGCAAGTTCAATATGAGTTCCGTCACCGAATTTCTATCGGTGCTGAACGAAATAGAAAAGGATACGGATGCTAAGGCATTGATAGTTAGATCAAGCGACGAGAAGATATGGTCCACCGGCCTGGATCTTGACTGGCTATTGCCGCTTATTCAGAAAGGCGAAAGAAGTGTCGCGGATGCTTTCACCGCAAAGCTGACAGAACTCTTCAAGACCATGCTTTTCTATCCTATGATCACTGTCGCTGCGATTACCGGCCACGCCTTTGCGGGCGGAGCCGTGCTGGCATGTTGTTTCGATTTCCGTTTCATGAGGAAAGGTCGCGGGTACCTTTGCTTTCCCGAGGTGGACCTCGGCATACCATTTATCCCCAGCTTCACCGCCTTGATGAAGAAAGCCATACCGATGGATTTAGTAGAAGATATGCAGCTCACTGCCAGGAGACTGACGGCTGAGGAGTGCGAAGCACGCCATATCATAACGAAAGCCTGCACTATGGACGAACTAATGAGCGAAGCGATGTCCTTTGCCAGGGGACTGAACAAGGAAAGACCGATAGTTACTAAATTGAAAAGTGGGATGCACAGGGACATACTGAGAATAATGGAGGTTGAGGACCCTGTCGCCTTAAAATCATGGTTTGGCCAATGAGCCTTCGGCAATGTCTGCAAACAAGTCTAACGCACCGGGATAGAACAGGATATTGGAGTAAATAACCTATGACTACTGGAACGGAGGACCTACTATGAACAGGGGCAAAGGAATATGTGTTGCCGTAGCTGTTGTGCTGAGTATTGTGTCTATACCGCTGGCCGTTTTGAACACAGTGTCTGCACAGACAACCATCATACTGCTGGGTGTCGCACTGCTGGTGTTATCGGCCGGCGTGCTCCAGAAGTAGAAAGATTCAGTAACCGTTGTCTGGAATACGCATCATAGTATCAGATATCTGCACGCGCCGTTGGTAGGAAACGGAAAGGACCCCGTCACTGCGCGATATCTGCGCAGTCACAGGTAAAGCTAGCTCTACAGGAATTGCGACTCTAATGCCCGTGGCATCATGGCTGACAGCCCTGTGATAGAATCTGCCCAGTAGAAACGCTCTGCGTCCAAAGGAGGTAGTCACAGGGAAAAGTGGGCCCTGGTGTCTGTAAAGCAGGAGTAGCTTGAGATCTTTGCGTCCATTATCGGCACATCGGCGATGTTTAGGGTATTCTCAGACTTAACCGACCTTGGGAGGTGAACTTATGGCAAATGAGAAGTCTAAAGAAGAAATCTATGAGATAGAGAGCAAGAAGTTTACGCGATATCATAATCTCCTCGAATGGCCGGCATTGGCCTTATTGGTTGTCGGCATCGTCACTGCAGCTTTAGATGTGAGGCTTGGCGGCTTCACACCCATAATTTGGCTCGTTTTATCCTTTGGGTTGATCCTTGTCATAGTATGTATGGAAGTATCGATGATACGAGCCTTCTTGGAGAGCAGGAAACAGCAATAAGTTTCGGGGGGGCAATCCCACGTAACTGCATCGTCTGTTAGGGAAGAATCGCAGGCATCATTGCTTTCCTAAGTAGCGACTTTTACCACCAGGCTTCCTGTGTGATTCTCCTTTTGTCATAAATTACGATACATCCCGGTGTTTGTGCAGTCGCAGGCAAAGATAGCTCTAGAGGAATTACGCCTCTACTCTCTTTGGTATTATGGCCCGCATAGGGTCTAGTGTTTAGGGTGCTGAAGGCTAGTCTTTTGCTTCAGGCTCGGGCAGTTCCTGACATTATCTCAATACACTATCCGATCCTGGTGCGCTTGAAGTCTCGCCTGGATGCCGCGAGTAGTAGGATGGATATTATTCCTATTACAAGTACTGGCCAGATTGTGAAAAACATGGAACAAACAACGCCCACGACTGCCAGCCAGAATACTCTCCGTTGCAGTGCGCAAACTCCTCCCACTATAGCTATTAGGCCACTGGCGAAAAGTGCTCCCCCTAGATTTGCTGAATACTCGACCAATGGCACCCCCGCGAATATACCTAAATCACCTGAAGTTAAGTAGATTATCTGCGCCACTATGGCTGTAATCCCTGCGACTATCATCAGTATTCCGGACGTTGTTGATTTCCAGGTACCATGAGAAGTTGTGGAAGGACTTGAAGCTGGCGTTGGTGTTGATTTCATTGTTATCTTAGCCTCCTCTGCAGTGAACTGTATTGGCCGCAGAATATCAAAATACTAGAAAGCAAGTCAAGCGTGCTTCACCGTGAGTTCAACCTACCATGACACAAGAACGTACGCATGGAATGGCAACCATCCCGATGTTTGTGCAATGGCGATAAATTTTGATGCTGAATCGTTTATCGAGCTGATGAATGTACAGTGTTAGAGAAGAGGCGCCTAGTGAAAACTGGACGCCTTTCTTATTTGTTATGTTTGAAAAGAAGGGGCTGATCCCGGCGCTCCAGCAAATGCTCGTTTCTGTATAATAGCTTCCTATTACCTTGAATCAGCCAACTGTGCCGATCGAATCATTGACTAAGACAATTCGATAGCGGGCTTTATTCTGCTTCACCCTCTCAACAGCCTCATTTACTTTTGACATGGGCATCAACTCGATCCAAGGCTTAATCCCATGAGCTTGTGCGAACGAGAGCATCTCTCCCATAGTAGCCCTATTGCCGAGGAAGGAGCCAGTAATTGAGAGTTGGTGAGCGACAAGGTCGGTCGGATTGAGTGATACTTCTGGGAAGCCGGCTAGCACCAGTGTACCCTTTTTCTTCAGAATTTCTAGTAGTGGTTCCCAGTGGACATCTCCATGAGCAGTGCATAGCAGCAAGTCAAAGCCAAATTCGTGCTGCTCCAAAGTCTCCCGGTCGTCTGAAACAATAAAGTGGTCGGCGCCAAAAGCAATTGCCTCTTCTTTCTTCACTGCAGAGGTAGAGATGACCGTTACATTGTAGCCAAGAGCATGTGCGAACTGGATAGCGAGATGGCCTAGACCACCCACACCAATGATGCCAATCTTCTGTGAAGGTTGTGTGGCATGTGCTCGGAGCGGGGAGTAGACAGTAATACCAGCGCACATGAGTACGGAGGCTACTTCGGAGGGCATGGTGTCAGGTATCAGATATGCAAAGCGGCTATCCACGACAACAGAAGACGAAAAGCCACCATAGGGTACCCAAGTCCCTGATTTTACGATGTCAAGACATAATTGTTCTTCACCACGCGAGCACCACTCACATTGACCACAGGACCGCCCTTGCCACCCGATGCCCACACGGTCGCCTACCTTCAGACCGAAAGGAGCTTTGCCCACTTCAGACACATACCCGACTATCTCATGACCAGGTACAAAGGGATAGGTGACCACTCCATAATAGTTGTCGATACCCTGGATGTCCGTATAGCAAAGACCACAGTGCGTGACAGAAACCCGGACATCATGCTCACCAAGTTTGGGTGCTTCATAAGTAAACGGCTCAAGCGGTTGTCCCACCTCCCTCGCTGCGTATCCCAAGATAGCTGGAGTAGACGTTATCGTAACCTCCATTTCTCGACAGTACTTATGAATCTGAGTTATTATTTGAAGTAATTATACCCTAACGTACGCATAGAAAGGCAAATATCCCGATGTTTCTCCACAATAATAATCTATCTTCTCTTTGCTCTCAGTGCTATAATTCTCGAAAGTAGCCGGTACTTCTAAAAGGAGGTATTCATGGAACCAGTATGGATAGCTATTTCAATCGTTGCCCTGGTTGTTATTGTGGTGCTTTTGCTTATAGCCAGGGGAAGGCAATATCAACAACCATCAAACCTCGCTATAGTCGGTATGTGCTTAGTGGTTCTGGGGATTATTTTCGGTGATTCTCGTGCGATAGGTTACTCTCTCATAGGTGTCGGAGTCCTTCTTTCGGTAATGGAAGCTATTAGAAACAGAAGATAATAATTTGAGGTAGTCTTTCTGTCAACATGGCTATGAAATAGCTGTTCCACACGAGGAAGAATACCAATCAAAGCCGGATGCTAAGGTAATTAAGACACTAATCCCGTATCAAGTGAAAAAGAAGAGCTAGTAGCCTAATAAATGTGTGCGTGGAATGGCAAACATCCCGATGTTCGTCCAGTGGTGATAAATTTCGAAGCTAACTATTTATCCTAGTGATGATTGTACAGTGGTAGAAAGAGGGCGTCTGGTGAAAGCTGGACACCTATTTAGTAGTTCGAATCCAGTTCGGCAATCCACATTAGACGCATTTCGATTTTCCTGACGACTTTCACAAGTCGGGATTACTGCGAATCAATGTAAGACAGCGTAAAGCATTACGATAATCTTGACCGGTACTACCCTTTTTTACGTAAAATATTAGGCCTAGTTTTATTGTGCCATCAGGTTCTCTGCCATACCCCCAACATCCTAACTTGCCTATTCTTTTGCATTCGTCACTAGCTAGCCATTCTTTCACATTTATTCTGAATTCAGTACTTAATTCGGTCACTACCGCAAGCAACTTCATTGTTTGTCGGTCATCTGTGTTGTTCTTCTTTAAGCCCATTTTTTGGGGGCCTCGTGGTTGGGGGTAACATGGAATAGCTTGTGTAATACGGCCAATGAACCTGCTTAAATCCTCCATGCCCCACCTCCTTGATAGAATAGAGTTAACATTGACTTGTCCCCAATATTCATATCACTTCTTAACTTATTACTGCAGTTGAGATAGATTTTAGATACCGGCGACTTATTGTTAATTCTAGCACAATCATTATAAAACCCGGTTTATTCTTCATGCGCCACATATAATTGATTTATTATTCCGCTTCTTTTAGCGACTCAGGAACTATATCACGCCAAAATTTGTTAAATACCTTATCTAATAACGGATTCCTTAGATTCTTTATCCCTTTTTCTTTCATTTTTATTCCTATTACATCTCTAATAGACTTTGTCTTCCATTCTACAACCTCTCTTTTTGACCTTAGAAAATCAAAGGGAGTTTCATATTGCGCCCAAGACAATAGCAATTCTAAATCTTCTATACACATCAATTCATAATCATAATTAGGGATCCCCTCTCGGGCTAATTCCTTATCGATTACCTCACGAATCATCTCATTAGGGTATAGTGGTTCGTATGTCACGATGCACGGGTAAATTTTCATGTCCCGTTTTAAAGGTATGTCGGTACATCCTGATTGAATGTCGTATATCTTCCCCGGCAGTCTTGCCAGAGGATCAATTATATTCCTTTTTAATTGGTCTACAATATCAGTGTAATCACCATATACTTTTGTTTTCTTATTCAACCTACCTGAACGGAATTCCAATACAATTGCTGTATTGCCCTGAATTACTGTCCAATCTGGCCCTCTTTTGCTCTCTTTGCCATATACCGGTTCTTGAAATACGCTCAGCTTCCCAAAAGTATTTTTCAATAATAAGCCACCATAATACTCAAATGCATATCCAAACCATTCAGTAAATGCGTTACCTTTTTCACCTTCAACATGGAATATATCTGATAAATCGTAATATAATCCCTTCGTAATTGCATTAACTACAAGCATGGGGACGGGTATACAAATTCTCCGGTCTTTTCTTAAGATAATTGGTCTGTCGAAAAGAGGATTAAACCTATAAGTACCACTACCTGGATATTCCTTTATCTCTTGCATACACATATCCCGGAAAGTATCATAATCCGCAGCTGTTCTTTTTAAAAACATATCGATTTTGTCTGGAACTACAGTCGTTTTTATGGCTCTGTTGGTTGTATTTTCGATAAACGATCTTAAAAACGCAGGATACACCAATGAAGCTGCGGTAAATACCAATCCGAGTGTTACAAATTCCTGAATACTTATACCGAAGTGTCGAGATATGGCGCTATCAACATCTAGTGAAGATTTCCCAGTTTTTGAAAACAAATATATTAACAAATGCCTAGGCAATACATTGTGCGTCCCCTCTTGAAATGGAAATTGCTGATAAGTCATCAGAATCATAAGACTATAGAGTTGCTCCACTGGGTCTGTTGGTTGAAGATTACCCATAGGATTCTGAATACTTGTTACATTATTTGCGAGAGCTATGAACTCTCTATCAGTTGGAGTTTTACCATAAGAATATCTATGGTTTTGCAGAGCTATCATGGCAAGTAAGGCTAATTTATGATGGGTTATAACAAATACCTGCTTTTTTGAGAACCTACCGCTTCTGTATGGCCAATTCCCTGAGATTATCGTTTCCCCTTTGTTCGTAAGCCCAACACTTGTACGATTACATAGTTCCAATATTTTTCCTGTATCATATTGAACTACATATTGTCGATACTTGTTCTCGGTTATGGACTTATCTTCTTCCATCTTCTTTTTAAATAAATATCTACCTCAATGATATGACTCATTATAATCAATCTCATTAATAATCCCTACGTAATAACTGAATCAGGGTTTTCCCGATGTCCTGTTAGTAGGGTAGGATGTCGGCGGCCTGCCACTGTTGTTGTGTTTTGGGAATCCTGCCCCGACTCAACTAGGCATAAGTGTTTCTTCGCATCTGAAAATGATAGGCGTGGACAATTATGTTCGTGTAGTCATGCCGATGTTTTTCCCTAGCCCTTGGTCACTGGTTCAAGTCCCGCCGCTGCCACTTTTCATATCACAAGCCGCAACACAAAGGTTGGCATCTGGAGCAGAAGCAGGTGCCACGGTTTTGCACCAGGACCTGCTCTCTTCCATCCTTCAAATACACCACCATTCCCATCCTATTTCTATTTTCTTCACATAACCAACACTTCCTTGTGATATAATTATATCAACAATACGAGGCTAAATATGGATAGGAGATATCCAGCAGCGGACGTCGGGAGCAAAGAAGATGGTTGATATTAACAAGTTTAGGAATTTGAATACAAAGAATATAAGGTACGAACGTCAACAAAAGAGAATGGTCTCACAGGGCCTACAAACGGACAACGTTGAAAACACGGTTAATCAAGCCCTCACAAACATAACTACGACTAAAAACTCATTTGTCATCTATGGAGAACCACAATGCGGCAAGACTGAGATGATGATTTCTTTAACAGCGGCACTATTAGACAAAGGGCATAGAATAATCATCATACTTCTCAACGATAACCTTCAGCTACTACAGCAAAACTTAGATAGGTTCATTAACTCAGGTATTGACCCAGCACCTGTAGATGTATCTGGAATTTCGGCTGAGAATATCGGAGACAAAACCTGGATAATATTTTCCAAAAAGAATATTAAAGACCTTGACCGATTAATAGACAAGTTAAAGGGCAAACCCAGGAAAATAGTAATTGACGATGAAGCCGATTTTGCATCACCAAACGCAAAAGTCAACAAAAACGAAAGAACAGCTATCAACAATGCAATTTACAAGTTGCTAAATGGTGATGGCATTTATATCGGAGTGACTGCAACACCTGCTCGTCTAGACATGAACAATACGTTTGACAACATGACAGAAGACTGGATCTGCTTCGCTCCACATAGAGATTACGTAGGTAAGGAAGTATTCTTCCCCATAGATTTCAAACCCCGAGAGCATTACCCAATTTTCCTTCCCCCTACGGGAGACGACCCTGCTTATCTAAGGGAAGCTCTTTTGAGTTTCTTTGTTAATGCAGCATATATCAACCAGTTCGATACTATTTCAAGAGACCATCTAAAACTGAATGGTCAAGAAAACGCACACTTCACCTTCTTAATTCATACTAGTGGAAAGACCGCAGACCATAAAACTGATGAGCAAATCGTAAATGAAGTCATTGATGCTTTGTCTAGTGACGCCAGCAAACACTTTGAAAAGTACGTTGAGTATATGCATGCAAATGCCTCAAACAAATATGGTTCAGATAAAGCAGACCGCATAGTTATATTTGTCCTGTGCAATATTCGTAGAAAAGTGACAGAGGTACTTAATGCTGAAACTAAATCGAGGAAAAGGCTCTTACTTAATCTGATAAATCCGCCAGCGCTGTTCACTGTAGTCATCGGTGGCAATATAATATCCAGAGGAATCACTTTCAATAATCTACTGGGCATGTTCTTTACGCGCGATGTTAAGCATAGAATGCAGCAGGATACTTATATTCAAAGAGCCCGCATGTTTGGAGACCGTGGCCGATATTTGAAATACTTTGAACTCTTTATACCGGAGCAGCTTTACTTAGACTGGCACAGGTGTTTTGTCTATCACCAACTATCGTTAGAGGCAATAAGAGCGGATAACAAGGCCCCTGTTTGGATATCAGACCAGAGGATACAACCTGTAGCGCCGGGCAGCATCGACAAGAGCTCAGTCGTAACAGATGCAGGTGAAATGTACTTTGCCAAGTTCACACTCAACGAAGACATAGCAACAGTCGTAAATGATGAGCAACTAAGCGAAATAGACCGGCTGCAGAAGATACATGATGTTTGCGGAGATAAAGTCCTTCCTGCTTATGTCATGAGCTTTATACAAATTAACTCATATCCGGGTAATATTGCCCTTCATCCCATCCGCCACGTTGGAAAAAATACAGATTATCATGACACTTTATATAGACCAAAGGGTCTCCTCGGTGGCATGGACATTGACAAACATCCAAATGCTGTACATCATTTCATGATACATACTAACACCAGAGACGAAGCCCGAATGGTGTACAGATACGAGGGCAAGGTTCAGTTTCTTAGGAACTTCAAGAGAAAAGTAAGCTAATGTATGACTATACCTTTTTTCATGGCAGCGCTTTAGTCCGACTTATCCAAGACCTTCGGACACATGCTGTAGAATTGTACAAAGGAAACCACTGCTACTTAGTCAATAAGAAATCCTGCATCTACCTCAAGCATAGTACTAAGCGTCTTTCACCTTGGCAGTTCACTTTCTTGTCCGAGCATTTGAGTGAAATTGCGGAGATTCAGAATGACACTAAAGCCTTGTTTGTAATACTTATTTGCAATGATGATGGCATTTGTTGTTTAGATTATCAAGAAGTTACCCAACTTATAATGGTGGGAAATATGGATCAAACCAAATCAATTAGGGTTTCGCGTTCTACTCGCGAAAAATATGCAGTCTCAGGCACCGACGGAAAACTGTCATACAAAATAGGTAACAGCGATTTCCCGCAGAAGGTTCTTAGAGTCTAGTGAACGATGAATATCAGTATTTCCTGCTGTGCCCTTTTCGTTTCTTTTATAAACACTACGCCGCTGCCAGCTTCTATATCAGAGGCCCGGAATCAATAGGTTGGCACCTGGGCCAGAAGCAGGTGCCACGGCTCTGCACCAGGACCCGCTCGGTGGTGCTGCCGCAAACGGGGCGGAGTCACGAGTCTCGTTGTTCATAACCCCCTTAGTCCCCCTTATCTTATGGGGGAGAGACTACCTCCGCCATGGGCAACCTTGAAATCGAAATGGGCTATGCAGATTCCACCTCTGTATTCTTCTCTCCAGACCCGCCGGCTGGACTGGAATTCCCAGTAATGCGGCCCTCCTCTCCGGGTTCTATGACATCGTGATAATCCAGTTTCTTCGCGCAGCCAGCAGCACCACCCCCTGCGCACGCACAGGCACAGGCACAAGCACAGGCTACACAAGCGCAGGAATGGGCAATACAGGATGAACCGCCTCTAGTTCCTGCACCTCCCGTTGTGAATACATCGATAATAGGTCTACGGTAAGAGAGACTATTCAAAGCCCAGAATAATATCCAGGGGTTGATGAAGTTGCCATTGTAATAGTAGTTTCCGTTAACATCAGGCTCCAGCTTCTTCTTAGCCACAAACTCGTCGAATCTGGCCTGTTCCTTATCGGAGAACTCACTCCCTTTCTTCTCTTTGTCCCATTTCTCCTTTGCCTCTCTTAACTTATCATCCAAATTACCCTTTTCATCGAAGATGTACTCTTCCGAAGTGGAAGCCCTTTCTCTTCTCCTGCTTCTAGCCACCATAACAAGCAAGAGACCAACCATGAAAACGGGTATTAATACCCGCGCCCAATTGAAACCAGGACCAGCAGGTTCTGAAGGTTGAAGAAAACCTCCATCATAAGATTCCAGTTTAACGTTGAAGCTACCTCCTCTATCTAAACTGGTTTGCCAGGTGATGATGTTACCTATTACCTGAGTAGGCTGAGGTGTAAAATTATATGAGCTAACCGGCACCGGCGAGTTTAACGCAATAGTAAGATTATCCGTAACGCAATTATCATACCATCCGGGGGTGAAATCTATCCTCCACTTTCCTTCATCGGGCAACCTTTCCAGGAGGTTTCGCTGGACTATTGAAAAAGATACAGCAAACGTCTCACCGGGAGTGTAGTCCTTATCCAGCGTCAGGTAGACTCCGTACCAGCCCCCGCTGCTATCCTTTCTTGCAGATTCAACATTGTCTCCATAACCTATGATGTCAAAATTGCCATTCGCGGTTCCGACCGTTACCCAGGGTATGTGACCACCGGTACACAGCCATTCCTGGTAGTATGTCATATTTACACTGCCATCAGTTGAAGGAGTCAGTTCAACAGTGTAATTCAGTATTTCATAAGTGCCGGTATCAGCGTATGCCGGAACAGGCAGCAAAGTCAGAGTAATAAGCAACATCGCAGCTATCAATAAGACTCTTCTCATTTCAATTCTCCTGTTGCCAGGGGACAGCTACCCCCGCAAGTCTCCAGCAAATCACAGGACTTACATTCATCGCTGACGAAGTAGTGATTCCTGATCTTCTTCGCAAACTTGTTGCCCCAGATCTTCTCCCAGCTGTCCTTCTTGATATGCCCCAGTTTGTGGTTGAAGAGCGATTGGCAGGGAATAACGGTCCCGTCCGGCTCAACGGTCACATTATACTGAGCCGCCGAGCAACTTTTTACTCCCAGGCCTAAGTCCACAGGATTCAACTTCTTATAGCAGGTAGGTGTGTACCAGTTAAACTCTATCTTTAGCTCTCTAGCTTCTTCACAGGCATTTTGCAGGACGCCCTTCAGTATTTCCTCACTCAGCCCGTCTTTTTCAATCGCCTTGCACCCCAGGCCGCTGCATATCAGACTGTTACAGGCTATCCCTTTGACCCCCAGGGAGGCCAAAAACTCTATAGTAGAAGCGAAATGGTCCGCATTACGCCTGGTAAGAGTGGTATTGGTATAGACATTCAGACCTTCTTTTACTGCTGCCCGGATTCCATCTACAGTCTCTGCCCAGGAGCTGGACACGCCGGTCATCTCATCGTGTATGGACTGGTCATCGGATTCAATGCTAACTTGCACGTAATCCAGGCTTGCTTCCTTTAGGCTCTTGGATAGCTTCGGTAGCAAACGTCCGTTTGTAACCAGGCCGGTCACAAACTCTTCAGCATGACTGACCAGCGGGACCAAATCGTCTCTTAATGTAGGCTCTCCACCGGTAAATACTACTTGAGGTACCCCGGCTTTCCAAAGCCTATCAAGTATTTGTGTCCAATCTGTCGTGTCTAATTCCCTGGTTTTACGCGAGCCACCTGTATAGCAGTACGAACATCTGTTATTGCATCTGTAGGTCAGCGCCAGGTCTACTCTTGGAGGTGCGGTCAGCTTGTTTATATCCATGACTTGCTGCCCAATTCCCAGGTCATAAACCGGACATTTGTTCTGAGCTATGGCAAGTATTTGAGCATATAAAGTATCAAAATCGCTGAGTATTCTGTCCTTCGTGACTGTGGGGTATTTCTCTTCTATTGCTTTTACGATCCTGGACTTAACTACCCCCTGGTCGAATTGCGAGGTAGAACGCATGGCATCGATATATGCTTCAACATAATCGGCTGCTGTAGTATTGAGTATCAACACTTTCTGGCTGTTTATCCAGAGAATATTCTGGTTATCGCCCCTTCTGAGATGTAACCTGAGTCCCGGTACCGTTATATGCTTAATCCCTTGTTCACTCATCTGTGCTCCTCTCTGTTCATGACCCCGGACTACCCTATGACACTGTAAACTAAATCTTATGCCTAAATTATACCACTCGCTAGCTCAGTGAAGCTTGAGGATACCTCGGATGCACGTAGTCGATGGTGCACATTCTAGTGCTGGCAGTCTATACGTCAGACGCGGAGCGGGGGGCTGGCATCTGGAGCGGAAACAGCTGCCGCGGTTCTGTACCTATGCAGCAGAATATTCTTGACCGGCATAGACTGATTCTAGTAAAGTTCTTGAACCACCGAGCAGGAGCGGAGTAATGATGAATTATCTATTACAGCCAAAGAAGTACAAAAGCCTCATGGCCGACGAGGGATCAAGAGCCATCATGAACAAGACTATTGCCTTCTTCGAAAAGATGGGCAAGGCCAGGATTCTCGATGATTACACCAAGAAGGTCTGGTACAGGGAGTTTGTGGAATTTATCGGTAAGGAGCAGGTCTTTGCCAAGCTGCTGACGCCCAGGCAATATGCGGGCGGAGATCCCGACTGTCGGTGGGACACCGCCCGCAACAGTGAATATGCCGAACTGCTGTCCTTCTACGGCCTGGGCTACTGGTACTGCTTCCAGGTGACAATCCTGGGCCTGGGGCCAATCTGGATGAGCCAGAATGAAAACGCGAAAAAGAGAGCAGCCAGGCTCCTCAAGGAAGGGGCAATTTTTGCGTTCGGCCTTTCCGAGAGGGACCACGGCGCCGACATCTATTCCACGGAAACCTCACTGACACCCATGCCCGACGGCACATGGGTGGCGAACGGGGAGAAATACTACATCGGCAATGGCAATGAAGCGGAAATGGTCTCCACCCTGGGCAAGATCAAGGACGGCACGGACGACTACACCTTCTTCGTCACTAACTACCGCCACAAGGCCTACGAGCTCAAGAAAAACGTTGTCTCCCACCAGGAATACGTGTCCAACTTCGCTCTGCACAACTACCCCATCACAAAGGACGACATCCTCTCCCGGGGCTCCCATGCCTGGGACTGCGCGCTCAACACCGTGAACATCGGCAAATTCAACATCGGGCCCGGATCCATCGGGGTCGCTGAACACTGCTTCTACGAGGCCATCACCCATGCCTCCAACCGCACCCTCTACGGCATACGGGTCACGGACATGCCCCACGTGCGGAAGAATTTCATGGATGCCTGGCTGCGCCTGGTGGGCATGAAGCTCTACCAGCGCCGCGCCACTGACTATTTCAGGAATTCCAGCCAGAACGACCGCCGCTACCTGCTCTACAACCCCACAAGCAAGATGAAGGTGACCTTGCAGGCCGAAGAGGTGGTCAGCCTGCTGT
>Ga0315284_10005415_pt1 | contig 18119 bp, 31 predicted proteins | sample YL17G09_16_MG_FD_203696 | JGI IMG/M metagenome (GOLD analysis project Ga0315284, IMG submission 203696) | Sediment microbial communities from Yellowstone Lake, YNP, Wyoming, USA - YL17G09_16 | ecosystem: Environmental > Aquatic > Freshwater > Lake > Sediment | place: USA: Wyoming | collected...
CGCCACCTGTTAATGTAAGAACCTGAGTATTTGATCCAACAGCGAGTTTCGATAATGTATTTGTTGCACTGGCATATAGAATATCACCAGTTGCGTATGTGGTTTGTGCTGTTCCACCATTAATTGCTGCGATCGCTGTGCCAGTCCAGGTGCCTGTTGTGATGGTGCCCAGTGTAGTAATACTTGTTTGACCCACATATGATGCTGAAATATCAATTACTGGAGTGGCACCACCTGTTGATGTGATTCTATTAGTAGTTCCAGTAACAGATGTGACTGTACCTGCGGCTGGAGTTGCCCAAGTCGGGACTCCACCTGCTAATGTCAATACTTGTCCTGCAGTTCCAACAGCAAGTTTCGATAATGTATTAGTTGCTGAAGCATACAAAGTATCACCAGTTGCGTATGTGGTTATGTTTGTTCCACCTCTATTAATTGGAACTGTTCCTGCATATGTTGTTGCGTTGCCGCTCGATGTCACATCGCCAGTTAAATTGGCATTGGTAACTACTGTTGTTGCAAAGGAACCGGTACCGCTACCTGTGACCGCACCTGTCAATGTAATAGTTTGATCGCCAGTATTTGTGCCGGAGAGGTTTGAACCGGTTACAGTACCACTTGCCGCTACAGATGTAGGTGTAATTGCGCCAAGTGTTAAGGTAATTGCCGGTGTCGTTGTCGCTGTTGCAACAGATCCACTAACACCATTAGCTGTAACAACAGAAACAGATGTTACTGTTCCGGTACCGGAAACAGTTGTCCACGATAAAACTCCCGAACCATTTGTTGTAAGAACTTGATTAGATGATCCATTACTGTCTGGAAAAATCCAAGTTCTTGTTGTGGTAAGATTAGAAGCATCTAATTGTAATTTGTTCTTACCAATATTAAATGATGATACGCTGGTGCCTTTGGCATTAAGTGTTACTGACATAAGATCTCCTATTCAGATATTAATCTGTCTAACATGTAATGCTAGTCATTGTCTTATGCTTTATTTATCACAAATATTGATTATCCTGAGTTTTAATTTTCAATAGAGAAAAGGGCCCATCGGACCCTTTTCTATTCTGCGATGTAAATAACTTACAGCACTGTGATTTCTTGAACTACTGGTTCGAGGATAGTAACATTAATTTCGTCACCAATCATATCGACATTTGCTCTTCCACCATTTATTAATTTACCAAATAGGATTTCCCTAGATAATGGCATCTTAACCTTAGTCTCAAAAAGCCTTTCAAACGGTCTTGCACCCATCATAGGGTCATAACCATTTTTAACAAACCAATCACGTGCCTGCTGTGTAACATTCAACGTAATATTCTTTGGTTCAAGTAATACCTCTGTCTTTTCAACTTCAGCATTAACAATGAGGTTCATTTCAACCATTGTTAATTTATTGAACTTAATAATTGCATCCAAGCGATTTCTAAATTCCGGACTAAAGAATTTCTTAATCTCCTTATCTACCACATCCGAATTATCTTGATCTCCGAAACCAATCTTAAGTTTTTCTGCATCTGCAGATCCTAAGTTGGCCGACATAATGATAATCACATTTGAGAAGTCAACGGTCTTGCCCTTAGCAGAAGTTAGACGACCGTCGTCCATAACCTGCAAAAGCACCGTCATAACATCAGGATGCGCTTTATCAACCTCATCAAGCAATAATACAGCATTTGGATTAGTTTCAATTGCTTGAATAAGTTGTCCTTCGCCCATCTTACCTTCGCCGTGGCCAACATAGCCAGGTGGGGCACCGATAAGCTTGGATACCGTATGCTTTTCCATGTATTCAGACAAGTCAAAGCGTATAAACTTCACGCCAAGTGCTTCGGCAAGCTTCTTGGCAGAATATGTCTTTCCTGTACCAGTTGTACCAGTAAATAAGAAAGAACCAATTGGCTTAGTTGGATTACGCAATCCCGATTTAGACAAGAAGATTGACGCTACCAATCCATCAATTGCCTCATCCTGGCCATAGACTACGTTCTTAATACGCGGAGCAAGGTTAGCAAGTGCATCATTTTCCTTTATATCCATCATCTGTGCGGGTACTCTGGCAAGCTTGGACGCTTGCTTTAGGACCATAGCGATAGTTACTACTTTTTCCTCTTGAAGTTTCGCAATCGCGCCTGCTGAGTCCATAATATCAATGGCTTTATCAGGAAAGAATTTTTGTTTCATATAGCGATCTGCTAAATCTACGCACATATCAAGTGAACCAGGTTCAAAGGTGACACCATGGAATTTTTCATATTGATAAGCAATGCCAGCAAGGATGAGTTTTGTATTTGCCGCTGATGGCTGATCAATATCGTACTTCTGGAAACGACGTAGCAAAGCCTTGTCCTTCTCAAAATGCTCATGGAACTCGTCATATGTGGTAGCGCCTACGCACATTAGTTGACCATTTGCAAGCATAGGCTTCAGTAAGTTGCCTGCGTCCATTGTGCTACCAGTTGTTGAACCTGCTCCAAGTATCATGTGAATCTCATCAATAAACATAATGCAGTTACCGAGTTTTTTAACTTGATCCAATACGCCCTTTAATCTTTCTTCAAAATCGCCGCGGAATTTTGTGCCTGCAAGTAATGCACCAATATCCAAACTGTAGACTATTTTTTCCTGTAATGCCTTAGGAACTTCTTTCTTTGTAATCTTAAGTGCAAGACCTTCCGCAAGGGCAGTTTTGCCGACACCCGGTTCACCAACATAGATTACGTTATTCTTTTTACGACGAGCCAAGATCTCAATTGTATCCCTAACTTCGGTTTCTCGTGCAATTACAGGATCAATGGTACCATCTATTGCTGCTTTATTTAGGTTACGTGCATATATATCGAGTGGTGTTTCACCTGTGCCTTCTGTAGCTACTTTTTCTTCAGATTTACGTAACTGTGCGATAATCTTCTCTCTGGAGACACCGTTCTTACCTAAGAAGTAGTGAGAATGGCTTGTTTCTTCGCTTAGGATACTTAGAAGAACTGCCTCATTGCTGAGCTCATTTCGACCGCTGAATACAAGTTGCGTCAATGCTCTCTGGAATGTACGCTGTAGAACTGCTGTTCTCTTGGCAGGAACATCCCTCAGGGCCTCTGGCTTCTTGAGTTCAACCTGACCTAAAAATTGGATTACATCTGCCTTAATCTTAGCTGGTTGTCCGTTAATAGACAGGATAAGTTCGTTAACATCCTTTTCATGCAATAGTGATAATAGGACGTGTTCAAGTGTTACATATTCGTGATTATTATCGTTGGCAATTGCCACCGCACGCTCAATCATCTTCTGTACCTTTTTTGTACTCATTATAATCCTTAAATAGTAATGGAATCTCTATGTGATAGATTTCTGAGGATAACTTTTTCAGATTCCTGTAAATCTTTCGGTATAGTAATATTTATGCGTACTAGAAGATCTCCAGTGGCACCTGTTTCGGGATTTTTCATTCCCACTTTGGACAATTTTACAATTTGTCCAGATTGTATCCCTTCCGGAATATTAAATTGTAATTTATTTCCGTCTAATGTCTCGAGTGTGGCCCCAATTCCCAACATGGCCTCAACTGCCGTAATATTTATTTCAATCATCAGGTCATCTAAAGCACGCTTGAATTTAGCATCCTGTCGGACATCAATTTGGAACATCTTACCATTTACATATAATTTAGTTCCTGTTCTAATTCCCTTTGGTACCTGTATTGTGGTATCGCCGTGTCTTATTGTACAGCCTATGTATGCATCTTGTAACGAAATAGTCAGAATGGTCGGGATATTAGTTCTGGCCTGTGTGAATCCCCTGGCTGCATTATTTTTAAAGATTTCTTCGAAGACATGTTGCATGTCTCCAATGTCTTCAAAATTCCATGACTGGGAAGTAGTCCGAGCACCATGCGCAAAGGGATTCCTAGGTTCATTAAATCCGTAGTGATCATACAATGTTCTTTTTTCAGGATCACTGAGGTGCTCATAGGCTTCTTTAGCCTCCTTGAATTTTACTTCAACTAATGCTTTTTCAGCCTCTCCTTGTACCTTGTCTGGGTGATATTTGCTTGCGAGTTTACGATACGCTTTCTTTATATCGTCGTCGGAAGCATTTTTCGCAAGGTCAAGGATTTCGTAGTAATCCCGTTTGCTCATTTAATGTTTATTTCTTTAGTTTGATAACACAGAGTTTATTAATCGAGTCCCAGGTAGATCCACTCTTAGTGCAAGACTCTTTATACCTCTCCTGCATTAATGGATGAAGAATACCTGCGCCGATAAACAATATCACCAATGTAACAAGTATCAAATTCTTCATCAGAATCGGTAGGTAATTCTACCTAGTGTCAAGTCGTATGGACTCATTTCGATTTCGACCATATCGTCTAGTAGAATTTGGATATTATTCTTACGAATCTTTCCACTGATATCTGCATTTAAGATATGCCCATTTTCAAGTTTAACTTTAAATCGGGCTCCGGGTGATGCATCTGTGACGCGACCCTTTGTTACAATCATATCGTCTTTAGCCAAGTTATCAAACTCCGTAATTAAGTTGTGTATTTTTAAGTAACATTACCTTGTCGTCCCTACTGACGCAAAGATATTTTCCGAGTGGAAGTATTTGGCAATTGCCCAACATGCTCTGTAATACATTAGCTTCATGCGGATTCTTGCCAACTCCAAAAGCAGATTCGCTTAGGAAGTTTCTTCCAATCACAACATCATAATCGCCCACATCCACAACTTCTGCGACGATCTTTCTTCTGTTGTGTGTCAGTGTAACGACATTACCATCTATAGTCAAGTCTGACACCAAGGATTCTTTAAAGAATTGATTGATACTTTCTTTCATATCTTGCATTTTAAATTCGTCCTTAGGTACATATGCTTCTGGTTGAAGAATTAAGTAATTGAATAGTTCCGGATCATTAAACTTGAACGCTCTATCGTCTGCAAGGTATGTTTTTACGGACCAATCCATATTACCGGATAAGTTACCAATGTCCTTTAATAGGGCTTGGAACTTGTTAGGGAAAGTATCATCTCTCGACATTTCGACAAAGACGAGATAGCGCCCTTCTTCGTCTGTATTGGGACTTACTTCGACATCCAGGGTGTCGATAAACCCTCTTTGGATGAATGTATTTAGGTCATCAGCAGGGTTTTGATCATCGAGATAGAAGGCTACAACAATAACATCTTTTACATCGCCGGCCTTAGGTTCAAACTCGTCGATCGAAACGTCTGGCAAAATGGTACCTGCTAGATCGCCATTCTTTAAGCTCATACTTCTTCCTCTGGTGGCATCTCTCCAGGACCGCCCATATCTTCTGGTGTAATATCCTGCTCTGGTGCTTCCTGTTCTGGTGGTGCTTCATCTGCGAATGCACTTGCTAGTTCTTCATTTGTATCATCGATATCTTTCTGGATAATATCATCTAAGTCCTGCAATCCGCGATTGATATACTTAATTGGCAATTCTATTGTTACGAGCCAGACATCGCTGTCAACCATTTTGGCCCTCTTACTTTGTGGATCAACCCAATCCTCTGGTCCTTTAACCTTTACAGGCCTTTTAAAAATACCTTTTCTAAAATTTACTTTGGCTCCAAGTTTGGTTAGACGCAATCCTGCATCAGGATCGGGCATCATAGCATATGTATACATCCAAACAGTCTTATACCAGTATCTATCAATATGCGGGCCTTCGACTAATTCCCCAAGAATCCAATTCTTATAGGCAAAGATTTCAGCATTATCTAATGTGCGCTCAAACTCCAGCAGAGTGTCTAGGATTGTATCACCCTTTGAAATACCTACTAAAGTCTGTTTAATCGAATCCAAATCTGTAGTCATTGTCACCCTCTTTTGATTATTTATCTATAACTTGGCAGATTTTGAAAGTTTTGAAAATGTTCGTCTCTTTGTGGATTATTTCCATAATACTATAAATACATAGCATGACATCAAATCTAAAAGATGTAGTTCGACGCGCTGACCCTATTCTTGGGTCAATAAATATCCTTAACTCAACAAAATCCATAATAGGAGAATTCACCTTGAGCAAAAATCGCAGAATGGCGAAGGCACAGCCACAATCACGTTCATCACGTCAAGTAAAAAATTTCGTAGATGAATCACAGTCCGCAAATGTAGTTAAGCTTGGTAATCGTAATTATAAAAGAGTAGAAATGCTCCCACGTAATACAGCCCAAGAAACATACATTGAAGCCTTGCTAGAAAAAAGAATGGTATTTGCAGTAGGTCCTGCAGGTACAGGAAAGACATTACTTGCGGTCTTACGTGCTATTAAGGCATTAAGAGAGCAAGAAGTAACAAAAATTATTTTAACACGCCCAGCAGTGAGTGTAGATGAGAAACATGGATTTTTACCAGGAGATTTAAATGCAAAAATGGAACCTTGGACACGCCCGATCTTTGATGTATTCGAAGAGTATTACGGATTACAGGAGACAAAGAGAATGCTTGATGAGGGCACCATCGAAATTGCGCCCTTGGGCTTTATGCGTGGACGCACATTTAAATATGCCTATATTATTGCCGATGAAATGCAAAACGCAACACCCGATCAAACTAAAATGCTTTTGACACGTATCGGCGATGGTAGTAGTATGGTTATTACCGGTGACCTAAAACAGCACGATCGCGGTTTTGAAAAGAATGGTCTAAAGGATTTCTTAGAAAAACTAGCTTCATACAAAACTAGATCAATGGCGGTATGTATATTTCAGAGATGCCATATTGAACGAGATCCGCTAGTAGCGGAAGTCCTTGACGTATACGGCGAGGATGAATAACAAAGGGCCCCTGGGGCCCTTTCTTAATGTCCTGAGTTTTTAAGTTCGTCTATACGCCGTTGAATAATGTCTATTTGCTTCTGTACTGCTACTCTATATTCATTTTCTTTAGTTTGATGTACATATCTTGCATCCGAAAAGAAAATGCCGACAACGGTAAAAATAATTGTTCCAGTGGTGCCGGTTAAGATTTTTCCATAGTGATTCTTGAAAAATTCAAACATTTAGTTGCCGTCCTTCTTTTGTGCAAGTTCCTCTAAATGTCTCTTATATCTCGCTGCCAATGCTGCATCTATAGGTGATAGACGTTGATTGGGTGCCTGCTCTTTCTTAATATCAAGTTCGAATAATTTATCCTCGAGATTCTGCTTTCGTAGATTAATTACTTCCGATTTTATAGTTTGTTGGATTTGTTGTTTGTCCTTCTCGACATCTCCAGCATGAGCATAACGTGCATCAAGCGTAAAAAGGGCTGCCACTACCGTAATGATAGTACCGGTGGAACCTAAAAGGATTTTCCATTGATTTTCTTTAATTGTTTGAATTACTGCCATAGGTATTTCCTCTATAGCAGTATTTATCAAAATCCAGAAATAACTATGAGGTTAGATTATACTCTTTACATACCATTTCGTAGATTTCTTTCCATGGATTCTCTGGACCCACAATGGCAAAATGTTCTGTCTCATAATGCTCATTATGATCTTGCTGAATTAACACTGTCCTGAGACCCATTCGGTAACCAGCTTCAGCATTCCTAATATGATCTTCAATCCAAAATAGATCTGATCCTTCCCAGGGAAGTAAGGCACCTGTCTTTGGGGCGCCAGTCTTTAGACAGATAAGTTCAATAAAGACATTTCCAAATAACTTTTCTAAATTTTCTTTTCTATATTTTGCGGCGGTAGGTTTTTCACTTAGACTGGTAATACAAACAAATTTAAATCCACAGTCTGTTAATTTCTTAATATATTCAACAGAATCCTTATATGGTTCTAGATTGGCTATGTATGGACTTTCATTATATTCATTAATCAACTGATGGGCTTGTTCATCATTGATGTCGTAGCGAGAACTCATTGAATAATGTTGGTTAGTTCCTGGAATTAATTTATATCCCTTATCTTCCATGAATTTTTTAAATCCGCCGAACCACCAAAATAATACACCATCGGCATCGGTTAGTATTATTTTAGGCTTCATGTCTTCTTCTTTCGGCACGCTCACGCAAGGTCTTCATATCTTCGGAATAATCTTCGCGTGCCCATTTCTTCAACTTATTTGCATGTTTACCATAACAATCCTCTGAACCATGCGAATATTGAATCTTTTCATTGTATTGTTTGCACAACAAAATATATTCGTTGATGTCGTCGTAAATTGCTCCGATGATGCTTCCCATGATGTTTCCTTATGCTACGTCAAAAACAGTCTTGGCTCTTATATTGCCAAATTGATCGGCAATAACTTCGGGACTTTCTTCTGATTGAACCTGAATCTCACGATATGCTGCATCTAATTCATCCATTTGTTTCTTATATTTTGTGCGTACATATTCTTCGAATTTATCGTATTCGGTTATACCATATCGTGCGCCTGTAATCATTTTTCTATTGATGTAATCACCAATGGCGCTACTTGTAGAAATATGTCTATCTCTAACTTGGTTTATAAATTCTACAGATTCTGCAACCTCCCACTGACCTTTGAGACATTTGTCTGTCCTAGGATCTTTCTTGAGGCTATTCTTGTGTGATACAACAATAAAAACTTTTTCTTTTCTCATTCTTTTTCCTTTGCAATTATTTCAAGCTCACATAAGGTTGCTGATAAATTAATTTCAGTATCACTGACCAGTGAATGATTTACTAAACCGTCGCGGATTGCCATAATACATCTATCCTCTTTTAATTCATTACCATCCGCCCATATATCAATATTCTGGTACATAAATGTGAACATTTCTTCATGTTCATCTAAATTTAATTCGGTGCAAATTAATTGCCTTGCTTCTTTAAATTTCTTTGATCTAAATAATACAACCATATCTACCTCGCAACTTAAACCATCATTGGTATCTGTAGGTAATATTAATTCGCCGTTCAATGAATTAGATTGGGATAGGCTTATAGCTCGCCTTAAGTCTGGATAAGTCTTTTTGACAATATCTTCTAATGCTTCGGGATTAATCTTAATATTTTCTGCATCTAATATTTTAATTATTCGAGTATAAAAATCTGACAAATCTGATTTTTCTATAACCATCTGTCCACCCGAACACCTCGATCTTAAGGCCGGCATTATTTTATTTAATTTATTGCATGTCAGAAGAAATCTTACATTATTAGAATATTTTTCCATAGTGCCACGCAAGGTGGCCTGGGCATTATGTGATAGATAATCAGCCTCATCTAAAAATACATATTTCATTTCACCATAACCCATTGTTTCAGAGAATCTGGTAACGGTTTCCCTAATGAAATCTACATCATTATGATTAGATGCATTAACCTCCAACACGTCAAAGGGATCAATGCCTAATTCATTTAACAAAACTTTAATTAATGTAGATTTTCCTGTACCGGGCGGACCAGATAAAAGCATGTGAGGTAATGCACCCTCACTTATCCATTTATCAATCTTCTGTCTTTGATTTTTATCTTTGAATACGTATTCATCTAATTTTTTTGGACGATATGCCTCAACCCATAATTCCTTCATGACTGACCTTTCTGATTTGTAACAAGTATAGCTATAAACAATAGAAATGTCAAGTCTGGGCCCGTTCGTTTGCCTGTGAAAATACGGAGAAAATCGATGTTTCAGGGTCATCGTCTGAAACAAGCATACATGCCTGTGGCCATTCTACACCAAATAATTGGAGATATGTGCCATCTTCCTGTCTGATCTTAATCATACGAGTCCATCGTAGGTGTTCAACAAGAATCCATTGTCCGGGAATAATATCTGTAATGTCTTCTCCAACAGAATATACTTTACACCAGCGCGGACGTATGCCTTCGCTCTTACCATCATCACTTGGAATAATAATTCCATTGACTACCCGCGACCCTCGTTCCAGGTCAGTAACAAGTACCTTACCTTTGAGTGCTTTAATTTCCATTGTCTTCTTTCATAATAATGTCGCCACTGGGCAACTCTACTTCTTTCATTGCCTTTGTTGTCTTTGCAACTTTGGATACCTTTGGTGCTTCTAATACCGTTGTGGGTGCCGCAGGAACAGCCCCCTTCAAGCCGGTATTTACTACAGTAGATTGAACTCTATGATTTTCACGAGCAATCTGATCAGCGGTTTTGGTTACGCGACCACCCTTAATTTGATCACCTTTGGAATTTACCCTCATATTTCCAATTGCCGGAACCTTTTCATTTTCACGACGAATGGAATCCATATCCAAAGTAGCACCTCTATATGTAACGTGTCGGCTCATCTTATTTCTCCCTATTTTAAAAAATCTCTAATATCCAAATTATATTTTATTGGATTTACAAAGTGTGTCCCAATTAAAAATAATATAAAACTACTAACCGAACTTCCTCGACCGACTCCCCATACATAATTATTTTTTCTAAAATAATCTATAATATAGATAAAAAGTCGTAATAACATTATCAAGTCTCTCTCTTCAAATAACCCGTATTCTAAATTTACTCTTCTAATTTCCTCTTCAGTCTTGCATCTAGATAACAACCAGGATTTTACATCTATTTGCTGATAAATTTCTGGGAAAATCCATTCATCAGCACACGTTTGATGGAACTCGTCAAATGTTAAAATTTCCTCTGGTGCATCTAAAAATGTAATTGTTTCCTGCAATAACTCAGCCTGGTGTTCTTTAAAGAGGTTTATTTCCTCATCAAACATAACATTCAAGTGACTTATGTTCTTTCCTTGTAATAATAATTCTCTCAATTCATTACTGGAAAGTATGGCCTGGCCATACATATTCACTTTTATTCCACCTTCTTTCATTTCTTCTTTCTTTTATGATTATCACTCGACTTTCCTGGGCTTCCATTTTTCCACCTGAACAATTCTTGCCGGTTCTCTTACCATGCCTATATGCGTATCAGTCATTTCCGAAATCATTCTTTCAAACTCGTTCATTGGATCAATAATTCCCGCAAATATTTCTTCATCTGTTTCCACTGAATCGGCAGGCTTGACGAATTCAAAACAAAATCCATCGTCTCTAAGCCACCAAGGGTCTTTATCTCTACAAGTACCTTCTGTATAATATTCTGTTGTTGTTGATGGCAATTCGTACTCATGTTCGGGGCAGTCATATGTATATTGCAACGATGTATCGCTTGCCTTTAATTTAATTTCACCAATCTCCATGTCTACACCGGCCAGGGCAGAAAGTTTCGAATGTATCAAGCGTACAATTAAATCATCACTGGGGTTTCCAGGACAATATAACATAATATTAGATGATAGATTAGCAAGGTATAAGTCATCTTCATTACCTACATCTACCATTGTTATATAAGATAAATTGGTATCTAGCCAAAAATATAATTTCTGATATATAACACTTGCCTTATATTCAATTTCTTCTTTTGATTTAGATTTCTTTCCCGATACAATTAAATTAACAGATAATTCCCAATCGACGGGCGTAAGAAACCCCGCCTGTATTCTTGTGCCAGCAAATTCATAACTCATGGTCATATAATTTCTGATGATACTTTTCCCTCGTTTCATCATAATTATTCCTCAATCTTTCCTAATTCAATTGGCTTATTTATTTCTGGGAATTTTCTTGAATATTCATCATCGACCATCTTCTGCATTCTTCCAGCTCGTTCATCTTCCAATGATTGGATAACTTCTCTAATACTAAGAACCGCCGGTGAATGTCCGAGTGTTTTCTGCATGTTCATAAAGGTATAGGCTCTTCCTAATCTTTCAATAATCTCTTCGTCGGTTAGTTTGGCAACATCTAAAAACGGGTGCATAGAGAGTCCTCATATTATCTGTATTTATGGCAAAATTAGGCCTCTCTTGTAAAAGATGACAGCATTATTCTGTTTCTGCCACTTCGTGAATAGTAAACCATCTTTCGGGCCACATAGATACTTGAATAGCATTTGTGGAAATCGAGAGTCTGAATTGCAATGCATCCAGCTCATCTGAAAAACATAGATAACCACGTAAGACACGTTGATAATCTGAATTAAATAAGGCAGCAATTTGAAGAATAGGACTCAATCCAGCAAAATGACTGGATATCAGCTGTGCAGTATGTTTAAATTCATCCTTTATTTTTACTTGTTCTTCTTGAAGTTGGCAATATCCCCAAGTTCCTTTAAGGAGTTTATAGGCCTGTCTTGTAAGTTTTATATATTCGGCCATTGCCTCATCAGAATTAAGAAGAGGATATTCTAGCCTAAACACGTATGGATTAGGAAAGAATATCTTAGTCCTGGAATGAAGCCGTTTAACGCTCATATGTATTCGTGATGGCGTCTATGAAAGGCGGTGACATCATCCTTCTCAGAAAATCGTAGAAGAATATATTGACCCATGTCGAGTTCGGCATATAGGCCCTTAATTTTTTCTAAGGTAGGCCGAATATCGTCTTCGCGGCGATAGAAAGTAGCAGGATGCATCTTAATAGACATCCAGTCAGAGGTATAACTATCTACCACACGTAGATCACCAACAATACATCTTCCTCGTTGTTTCATTTATATCTCCATTAACGATGAATAAACTTCCATTTATCAAAAACACTCTGAGCAACGACAGGTATAGAAGCACCGCCACCGATGATTTCAGCAATCATTTTAGTGGAGATGCGATATTCCTGCCCAGAGACAGTACGAATATTAAAACAGAAGTCATCCATAAGTTTATCTATTACCATTTCCTCTGTGCCTTTATCAAAAGAAAAGGATTCAATAAACTTAAGGAGTACGGTTGCTCCACAAGTTGTGTAAATTACATCAACTTGATAGACCATTACAGGAGACTGAGATACAGCGAAGACGCCGGATCAAAATCCTGCTTGAAGATATAGATCTTTGGGCTAACCGATTTGCCGCCCTTTAGGGTCTTCAGAACACGACCTTCCATGGTCCACTTGTCTTGACCCTTGCCGACGTTTGTGTTCAGCCAGTTTACAAGCTTGTAGAAATGATCACGATCGCGAATCGTAACACGGAAGGTATGAGCCGCGTTCTGTTCCTTCAGGTTCACCGGGAGTGCCTTGGGAGTAGTTTGCTTGTTCATATTACACTTTCTGTAAGTTAGGTTGTTGAGTCTATATTTTAGTATTAGATGCTATCTGTGTCAACTGGTGTATCCGGATATGTCGCAATTATACTTACACCAGCCTCTTCCAACATTTCCTTTGCTACTAACATATCTTCTTTCCAATGTTCAGGCATTTTTTCTACCGTAAAATTAGCATCCACTACAACCGCTGTGATTCCGCGTTGAATGATTGATTGGGCACAATTGGTACAAGGACTAAATGTAACAAACATAATACAGCCAGATAAATCGGCTCTTGGTGCCAAATCCATTGCATTGCGCTCGGCATGACACATCCATTTATATTTGTAGGGCCGTACATGACGATCTGGTCTGATATCATCAATTCCCATTGGCATACCATTAAATCCCCACGAAACAGGGGATCCATTACTAGATGTAATTACTGCACCTACTTTTGTGGAATCATCTTTAGACCAAGTAGCAACTTCTCTTGCCATCCTTAGAAGACGCCGCATCCATTTATCTTTTAACACATCCATATTATTTTATATGCAAGTGCATCCTCATTATTAATAAATTCGATGAATCTATCATCGGATTCTAATCCACCATACCAAACCTTAACATTTTTATCATTGACATTTTCACGTAACCATTTATCTCTATCAACGATATTTTGGTTATACCAGTTATCACCGGATCCTGGAAAAATTTCCTTGATTACTATCGACACAGACTTTCTTTTGTAATAATTAGAGCAAGTTCTTCACCGAGATCTTCTTTATCTGTAATTACATATAGGCTAGTATTATGACGATCGGTTCGAGGATCATATACGCTAACCTGAATTACCTTGCCGCCTGTAGCAGCATGTACGATAAAATTCATACCATTTGATCTGTCACCGATACCCGATGAAACCGTTACCTTTGAATCTTCAGGATAATTTCTTTTGTCTTCATTTACAGACCATTTAATTATACCCTTTATAATCTTTTTTATATATCTACCTAATTCCATATTGTCCCCATGTTAATTTAAAAATAAGTAAAGTTGCCTCATCCTTGAAAGCATATACTCTCATATCCTTTTCTTAAGAATAGTCACATCCAGATCAGTTTAAAAAGTATTGCGTCTTCGTTATTACAAATATGGATAGTATACATTGGATCACCGCTGTTGAATCGGAATGTACAATCATACTTACCCTTCATATTTTGTTCCATCCAGTTTTCAAAATCATTATCTGCGTAAGCCCGACAATGCCAGCCCACTATTTCTTCTCTGAATTCCCTAGTTTGTGTTTGGATAGCGTTCTTGTCTCGTAATACGATCGGAATATCACACCAACCATCTTCATATCGCCAATGACGAACATTTACTTGCATTTGACCCTTAATTTAAATGCTAATGTGTTCCCTTCGTTACTTAGGTCGTCAAGATGAACATCACAGAGCATAGATCTGAATTGTTTCATACTCCTAATAATCTCTTAATAACAACATATTCTTCCCAGGCTGTTTTTAATGCTGGATGTTTTTCTAGTTGTTCTTTTGTAGGCGGTATAAATGTCGGACCTGGATCACCCGTAAAGGGCATCCAGGTCGTACCCTGCCAAATATAACCTTGTTTTTTGGAAGTATCAAACCAACAGTCTCCGATAACAGGAACAGATGGTTTATAGAGGTTCCAAATTAAATTTGACATACTAGATATATTAGATATCATTTCCTATTCATTTAAATTTTATCGGCACGGGTAATAGCATCAAGATCAGTATATTTTTCTGGATATCTTTTTGTAAGCTTATCAATATTTATTTGCATAATTTCTTCAAATGATATTTCAAGTGTTCGACATGCTAACGCAATATACCACAGACAATCTCCAATTTCTTCTTTAGCATTCTCTTTGTCTAATGGCTTATTATAGATAAATGATTTCTTTACCGCATCTAATAATTCACCGGCCTCACCAGCCATTCCGAGAGTGGCATGTAAAAGATTATACATTTCTGGCAGAATCACAATTCCCTCATCACCGATGTGTTTACATGTACGATCTGATACTTCTAAATATTTTTTTGCATCCATTTTGTATCCTTATTATTTTCCAATATTGACTATCTTATTAACATATAAATTGACTTAGACATAAGTGTCTTGTTTTACATGCTTGACTATTTTATAGAATTTCACAAATTTGTCAAGTGAATATCGTGGTTTGGTTTTACTAGAGGTCACATTAGTATCTTTTATTTGTGTAAGCTTATCATAAGGCTCATCGACAGGTTCCTCAATGTAATCAATTTCAAAAGAATCGATTGTTGTTGGCATTCTTCCTGAAAAATTTGAAAAAGTATAAGGAAAATCGATCATTACTTTTCGACCACGAACATTCTCAAGAATCAACATACCCGAATCACAAATTGTCAAGGCAATATAAAATAAATTTGTTGCTTCAGAGAGAGTAATTTCCTCTAATGTAATAGATACCTTTGGTACAGCATGAACCGATGCTAGTTTAATCATTCCACGTGATGAGTAATAGCTCGAACCAGACATACCGATAAGGTTAGTAAAATACGAAGATCCACTAGCAATATCTTTGTTTAGATATTCCATAGATTCCTCTCGTGTAAGTGGATTGTCTGTTTTCTTAATTACCTTTAGGATTTTTAAATCAGTCTGATAATGATATTTCTTATCTTCAATTTTAATAATTTGCCGGCGAAAAAATATCTGTGGTTTGTATACAAATCCCGAAGAATCAAGCGGAGCATAGAGAGATAAAACACCCATATATGTTCCAACTAATTCATTTTGAAGCATGACTGTATCACCAATCTGCACATCCTTAAGATTAACCTTACTCTCAATAAGTTCTGTATTCTGTGAAGCTTCGAGATATGTCGGGGAACTAACAGGAACTAAAACCATCTTGGTTTGACTATCTTCTCTAGCCCAAACACATTTCTCCTGAATCAGGCCTTCTGTGATTCCTGTGACATGAAGAATATTTTCTAAATTATCATTACTGATTCTGACTAGATATCCACGCGGATCGATAATAAGCCAGGTCTGATCTAAAGATCCCCAGTTTTTTCTATCTGTCTTATGCAGGGTAAATCCTGGCAAAGGAATATTATTATATTCTTTTAGTACCGTATACTTCTTTGTTATATTTTGTAATCTCTTTTTCTCATTGGCAGAATTTCCAAAAGGAATAACTTCTGCTTCTGGTAATTCGTGTTTTTTTCCTATTGTATTCCATCCTGAATAAATCTGTTTTGCAATATTGAGCATTAATTATTTTCCGTTATCGCTTATTAAATGTTTAATTCTACGGTGGACAATAGATCGTAAGACTATAAATTGTTCCTTCTCATCAGGATTTGGTGTTTCCTTAATGAGCTGAAGATACTTTTCGTCAAGGATAGTTGCATCATCGAGGTCCGAATGTTTAATAATAATTAGACGTTGCTTTAATTCTTGAACTCCGTACATAATATCATCTCCATTGTAGTCAAACTGTTTATGCACCCAATCCAAACTGTATTCTAAAGATTGTAGCATCGGGTGCGTCCTCAAATCCAAATTTATTGCCACCTAGCATAGTCCAGCGCCCTTCGAGATTCTGTACACACCAAATAACAATTCCCCTACTAGCAATTTCGTGGTAAGGAAGATTTATATGCGTAAATGTCCATGATGTATCCTTATCGCGAATCAATTCATTCATCGGTACGTATGTATTTTTATCCATCTTATCCTATATTGCCAATTTAATGCATTGTAACATAATTTTTGTATTATGTCAAGGCCATGCAAAAAGGGCCCTAAGGCCCTTTTGCTATATTCGACTATTATTTTGGTTTATATGGTGCCCAATTTTCCCTTGTCTGTTTTAATCTATCAGCAATAATATACATCGCAATAGGATTATGACCTATACCCATATGACTTGCACCAAGAACTTCGATATTCTCGGATAGGCCAGTCTCATCTTCAATAGAACATCTCCAGTCTACCACACCATCTGTTTTACTATATAGGGATGTGAATGGTACCGGTGGGGGTTCACTAATCTGTTTTACTATGGTAGGATTCTTATAGGTCTTATCTTTACTCAACATTTCGTATACACGACCAGCATTGGTTCCGTCATCTACAGATTTGAATGGTGTACCAAGTGTAATGACTTGTCTTATGAGATCGGGGCACACCTTAGCTATTTCTCTGCCATAGATACCGCCTAAACTCCACCCTATTAGGCTAATCTGCGCGCCGTTAGACGCATCTGATATCTCAGCAACACGATTGGTTAGGTCTTTGAGTAATTTCTCCATTCCTTGACGCGGACCTAGGTTTCGTCCTAGTCCCCAAGTATGGGAATGGTAACCAATTCCATCAATAAAATTTCTGATATATTGAGTGGAACCATCCGACCCACCGAGACCGGGAATAACTAAAACCGGATGTCCATCTCCGGGCGGTGCTATAAATTGCAAAGGTGAATTTAACAGCCATCCAAGACCATATTCATATATGCATCTTGCAGCCTCTAACCCTAATAGCATTTTCGACGGACCAGCCATATACTGCCCTTTCTATAGCATATATATTTATTAGAAACTTACTGAATTACCACATCCACAGCTTGTTTTTTGTGATGGGTTACTGAATACAAAACTCTCACCCATCATATCTTCCTTATAATCGATGGTTGCCTCTTCAAGATACATGCTGCTTGCAGAGTCTACTACAAGTTTATGTGATTCATCAAGCGGATACTCAAAATCATCTTCTTCTTGTTTTGTTTCAACTGCAAAGAAGTATGTAAATCCGTTACAACCGCCGCCTTGCAATCCAAAGCGAATCATTGTTGCCTTCTCTTCATCGAGGACTGATATAATTTTTTCTTTTGCTTTTTCTGAAATTGTAATCATAGTCTTTTATCCACAATCTGATCTGCTAATCCAAGCTCAACAGCTTCGGGTGCAGTTAACCATTTATCTCTGTCAAGCAATGTTACAAACTGATCATATGTTACACCTCTGGAATT
>Ga0315284_10005420_pt1 | contig 18113 bp, 34 predicted proteins | sample YL17G09_16_MG_FD_203696 | JGI IMG/M metagenome (GOLD analysis project Ga0315284, IMG submission 203696) | Sediment microbial communities from Yellowstone Lake, YNP, Wyoming, USA - YL17G09_16 | ecosystem: Environmental > Aquatic > Freshwater > Lake > Sediment | place: USA: Wyoming | collected...
AGGAAATGCACGAACGGGGCAAGTACCCCGAACTCTCCTGGGGCTGGTTCCCCGATGTGATCGGAAAAATTCTCAACCCGCCGCGCTTGCGACGGGCCGGCGAAGATTCGAGCGTGCTCCGCGAGTTCGCGGCCCCAGGCGGGGGGGGCTTGACAAACGGCGGAGATGGTTTAGAATCGAAAGGCGGCTGATGATGCCAACAATCACATCCTCGGGGCCGGCGAGATGCGGCGGCAACCTCGACACAGCGAAGCACCCGCTGGAGGTCCAGGTCAACGGCGAAACCGTGGGGTGGTACTCGAATGCGAAGCTGGCCGAGGATCAGGCCCGCTACTGGCGTAGCCATCGCGGGGCGTTTGCCGTGGACGTGATCGACCACCACAATCGGGCTTCCCAATGCTAACGGCAATACCAGCGCGAAAACGGTACCTTTGGGCTATTGACGCTCCGTTAAGTGCTCGCGCACAATAGGAACGGAGCATGAAGGTGGAATCCCAAAGCGCAGCGGCGAATCCCGAAGCGGTCGAACCCGCGTTCTGCCTCACTTGCGGCTCCCTCCGGTTCGACTGGGTGGAGGCGCTCGCCGCATTCTACCGTCACTGTCCCCTTCGCCGGCGCACTTGGTTGCGCTCGAAAGCCCTGAAGCCCAAGCGCGGCTACGTGTCCGATCGAGCCTACCGCGAGTGGCTGCACACTCAGCCCTGCATTGTTCACGGCGAAGCCTGCGGCAGATGGGTCGAGATGCATCACGTCGGGCGCCCCCGCAACGACCTACGCAGCGTTCCGCTCTGTTCCGGCCTGCACCGGGAAGGCCCCGATGCGGTTCACCGGATCAGCCGGCGAGCGTTCGAGCAGAAATTCACCGTCTGCTTCGAGGACGAAATCCGCCGGCTGAACGAAGAGTACAAAGCAACTTCTGCGGGCATATCCGCAGACCAAACGAGAGAACAAGCCCATGACACAGATCGTAGAATTCCCCCCGAATATCCCCCAGGAACTGAAGCTGAAGTTCGCTGACGGGAAACCGATCACCACCAAACGCGGTCCCCGTGTGCTGTTCACGCTCACGGACGACCGGGTCATGTTTGTCGATCCCCCGGTCGCCGACAAGATCCAGGCGTTGAAGCTCGCCCCCGGCGAGAAGTTCCGCATGATGCAATCCGAAGTCGAGCGCGATGGAAAGAAGCTCGTCGAATGGCGGGTAGCCCGGCTGAATGCGAAGCCGAACGTGGTCGCAATCCGCGACCCGAAATCCGAATGGCTCCGTTGCGCCGAGGAAGCCATCGACGTGCTCGTCGAAGTCCGCGAGAAGGCCGCGGCGAAGGAGCTTCCCGTGCAATTCACCGGCGAAGACTTGCGGCAAGTGGCGGCGACGCTCTACATCGGCCGCGGACAGGACCGGCGCTACTCGATGGGAGGCGTGCGGTGAGCGACTTCGGATACGACCCCGCCTACCGAGCGGAACTCGAACTCGAACGCGAGATCACCCTGGATCTCTGCCGCACATCAGACGGCCGGCCGGGGCTGTTCGGCCCGAAACTCGAATCCGTGTGCCTGAAAGTTGAGCGCATGGTGCCGAGAAAGACGGCGGCGCGTTTCGTCCCATCGCCCGCAAGAGTAAGCGGGAAATCGGCGGCGTGACATGGTTTGGATACTGAACTGGCTCGACGCAACCTTCGGCCGCTTCCGCTGGTACCGGCGGCTCTGCGGAGGGCACTGGGAGCGCTGGTGCGTGGCCGGCTGTCCCGAAACCAAGGTCTGGCTTCAGACCGATGGCTGTTCGGCTTGGAAGGAAACACGTCCGAATCCGTGGTGCAGCGGCGTGCCGGTCTGCGAGGATTACGGCGAGTGGATGCCAGTTGATTGGAGCGAGTGATGGGACAACCGGCAATGGTGATCCCCGATGGCCGCTGCCTCAGGCACGATCACAGCTGGGACATCGAAGACTGCTACGCACTGGCGAACGGGCAATGGGTGATGCGCCTCGATGCGGGCAAGGCCCGCTGTAGCCGCTGTGGGCTGACAATGCGGGCAGTGGCAGAGGCATTGGCCGCTGATCTACTCACCCGAGAAAAGGAAGTTCCAGCATGATCCGTCACACGGAAGCCTCAATTGAGCAATGCCGGTTGAACATCGTCGCCGTGCTTGAGCACTTGGACTGCCCGCACAAGTACGATCTCATCGCGGCCCAGCCTTCGCGCATTCTGATTTTCCCATGGGCGGGTATGGACTCTTGGCTGTGGCGGATGAAGGAAGCGGGGACGCTACTGCCCCGTCCCTTGATCCGCCGGCTACACGGCCCCACGGCATACTGGGCGGTGCAGGAGATGGTCCCGTTTGCCAGCCTGAACATAACCGGGCACCGGCAGATGGTCGAAAGCACGGTTGTGCAGAAAAGTTGGGAAGTGGACCTTGACCACGGCAACCCGGCCTACCTGAAGGCTCAGGGCGGGCATCGGGATCTTGCCGGCATCTTTGTTGGGCTCGGCTCCCTTCTGGTCCACGGGGTAGAGGTAGCCTGGCCGGGAGCTACCGATCCGTTCAGGATGCGGAAGCGGCTGCTGAAGCGGGGGATTCAGGTGGCGCTGGTGGGCGATGCTCCCGGCGTGTAGAATGGCTAGGAAGGTCCGTTAACGCAACCCAGTGAGGTTTTAATGCCCAGGGGAGTACCTAACCGCCTCACCGAGACTCCCGAACGCGCCATGTGCCTCTGTGGGCAGAGTTTCGTGAAGCGGCGCGATGACCAGGAGTTCTGCTCGGCTCCGTGTCGCCTGACGGCCTACGTGGTCAAGCGGTCTTCGCCTGATTTTCGCCGTTTTGTCAATTTAGAGCCAAAAACATAAATCAAAAGTACTATTGACAGAGCGTAAAGGGATGCCGTAGAATTGGGGTGGATGACGAAGATGAGCAACATCAAGACAACAGACCAGAAGCCTAAAAGGCCCGCCGTCAAAAAGGAGCGCTACATCGTAGATGTATACTCCGACGGCGCCTACGCGCTGTTCCCTGATTCCACTGTCAGGCAATTCCGATCGATGGACGAGGCGCAGATCGCCATCCGCGTAGATTGCCTTCGCCGTGCCGACAAGAAGGTCATACATGTGGCCGTTATTGAGTGGAACGCAAGGGACAATATGCCGAGTCATCTCTGTACAGAGTGCCTGATGCGCGACGAGGATCATCCACGCATCGCCGGACAGGAACTCACGCACTCGGCAGAGCGTAAAGAGCTATCGTAGGATGGGGATGGAGGACGAAGATGATTAGCACCAGCGAAACAAACACCGCCGCGGCCCCAGTGGGGGGCGGCACACTGAAGCGGATCAAATCCATAGCTCTGTACCCGGAGCAGCATGGCTATGGCGGGCGCACCATCGGCGGCGCGAACGCGCACCGCTATCACCACAATTCGCCTGACTGGCCCATCACCGGGCCGTGGCCGGCCCTGACGGTAGGGGAAGAAATCGAGATCGAGGACGATCATGGATGGCTGTGGAGCGCGATAGTCGATGTGATCCAGAGCGCCGACTCGATCCAGATCCGGGTGATCGGCGACAAGACCGCGCTCCCGATGCCTCCCGTGATCTCCGGGCAGCCCTACAGGCTGCCCAATATGAGTGGCCATGCGCATTCGCGGCGGTGGAAACTCGGCTCTATCACCCGCATCGACGGTCAGTCCTGGCGCGTGGCAAAGCAACCGCGTCCCGTCAAGCCCGATCACGGTAAGATCGAGTACATCCTGGAGCCCGCCACGGCCGAGCAGTATGCCTCACGGTCGGGGGAAATCAAGATGTCGGACCAGCGAGCCGCGCAGCAATCCATAGGCTCCGCCGTGCAAGTCCGGGATGAGTGGCTGCATGTCACCAGCATCGATGGACCCAGCTACGGCAGCGCGGAGGGAGAGTATTTCGGCACGACGTGGTACGGCGTCGGTCGTTTCGTGGCTGCCGACAAAGCCGCGAAGCTCAACGCCGCACACTGCCGTGCGGCCGACGAAAAACGGTGGGGCGGGAAAGAGGGACTCGCCGCCAGAGACGCCTATGACGCCGCCATCGCTGCGATCCCCGCCGATTATGGCCGACGACACGGAGCCACCCTCGGCGGCGAGTGGTCCATTGGGTCTTCCGGCGGTGTCGAGCCATCCGTAGCCTCCGCGACTCCGCACCTGGGGTGGTCCCAGATTGCGCGCAAACATCAGCCCGGCGGATCTCCTGGGGTCATAGGTGAGACGTGGGTGCTGACCGTAGCTAGCACCGCCTACGGGACGGTCTATCGTGAGGAATTCGCTGAGTACGACAATTACCGTACTACGCTCTGGATGCCACCCGCGCTGTACGAGCAGCACCTCAGCGCCGAAGTGGAGCGGCTGGGCATCACCCCAGACTCCGCTCGTCAATGGCTCGCGGAATCTCGCGGGTGCGTCGGAACGGAACTGTACGAGTTCGCGGCGCGTGAGCAATCGTGATGGCCTCCCGCACCCGAGACGCCCGAGTGATCGCCTCCGTGGGCTGCCCCCTCTGCGGGGCGGCTCCCCGAAGACAGACGCCCGCAGCCCGTGCGCCCGCATGTGGCCCGCCGACCGCGAACTGTTGGCGAATCCAGACATCCCGCTACAGATATTGGCACAGCGGTATGGCCGTAGCGTCAAAACGATCTGGAGACTGCGTTGGGCGCTGCGCAAGCGCGGTATCGAGGTCAAGGATCGCAGAGGGCAGCCCCTCCGGGGGCTGTAATGGACGGCCCGGTCCCAAGTCCGGGCTACACAGAACTACGCTTATGAGGCCGATGAAAAGAAACACGGCGAAGCCTGGGCGTGCGAAGAGATCCTGGCCTTGGCAATTGCGCTGGAACATCGGGAGCGTGCATAATGCCCCTGATCTGCTACCAGAATAAACGCTTCGACCCCTCGACGCTCCGGGTCATCGAACAGGCGAATGAGATCCTGGATTCCTACGCCGCCCAAGGGTATGATCTGACCTTGCGCCAACTGTACTATCAGTTTGTGGCTCGGGCCTTGATCGTCAACAAAGACACCGAGTACAAGCGGCTCGGCTCGATTGTGAACGATGCCCGGCTCGCCGGTCTGATCGACTGGGCCAGGATCACGGATCGCACCCGCAACTTGCGGAAGAACTCCCACTGGGAATCGCCACAAGACATTGTGCGAAGCTGCGTGGATCAGTACCAGATCGACAAGTGGGGGCCGCAATCCCACTATGTCGAAGTCTGGGTCGAGAAGGACGCCCTGGTTGGCGTGCTCGAAGTCGCCTGCAATCCCCTGGACGTGCCCTATTTTTCGTGCCGCGGCTATACGTCGCAATCCGAAGTCTGGGGAGCCGGGCAGAGGCTGCTGGCCAAGATGCGAGACGGGAAGAAGGTCGTCGTCATCCACCTGGGAGACCACGATCCTTCGGGGATCGATATGAGCCGTGACATCCTCGACAGGCTCACGATGTTCCTGCGGCATCACACCATCATGGACTTTGCCAAGAAGCGTCCTATTCCAAAGCGTGAAGACAGGACCGAAGAGTGGGCCAAAGCGGAGTCGGAAGCCATGTTGCACGAAACCGCCTACGGCTCGCCGGTCATCGTGAAGCGCATCGCCCTCAATATGGATCAGGTCGAACAGTACAATCCTCCGCCGAATCCAGCCAAGCTGACCGACTCCCGCTTCAAGGGCTACAACCAGAAGTACGGCGATGAAAGTTGGGAACTCGACGCCCTGGAACCAGCCACGATTGCCCGGCTGATCCGGGGTACCGTGTTCGAGTTCCAGGATTTGCCCCTCTGGGAAGAAAGCGAGAAGCGCGAAGAGTCTGCACGCAAAGACCTGAAGCAAATTGCAACGAATTGGGACGCGGCCATGAACGCCGCAAAGGAGCAGTCATGAACGAGTTGATCGGAACCATTTGTAGTTTAGATCAGGACCAGGCAGTTGTGGCGCTATTTGCCGCGCTGTTGGTTCTCGCGTTCGGGGTGTTCTCGGTTGCAGCTATTCTGAGATCGGCCGGCAAGTGGGGTACAGTCGCGCTGTTTCTGGCGGTGGCTGGAATCGTCATCACGTTACGTTCGGGGGGTTGAGTGCTCATCGTTGCGGTGACCTGTTTTATCATCGGTTTCGCTATGGGAGCGGGGCTTGCAGCCCTGTATCCGCATCGGGGGCGACCGATGGCGCATTCGGCCGCCCCCCCCCAACGAGAGAATCGGGGCGACCGCGAGTTTCGAGAATACCTGAAGAGGGAATATGGACAAGACGCCAAACACAATTGAGTTCACCGAGCATGAGCTTGCCGCCGCCGTCGAGCGATATGAGTCACTGACTCAACCCGAGATTGAAGCCGCTTACGCCGCTATGCTCGCCGTGCCGGGTTTCGGTCTGAAGCTTGCCCTAGCTTTCCAGACAGCCTGCAAGGATGCGGCAGAGACAAGGAACCCGAGCCGGGTGCTGGACGCGGCGGTCGTGCCGGCGTTCCTCATCGGCTATCTGGTGGGGAAGACACTTGACGGCGGGTGAAGCGGCCCGTATACTTTTTGCGAGGAGGCGGAATGCCAATTGCAGTGAAGGGTTTCAAAATCGAAGTTGACGAGGACTCCTACCAACTGGTAGGCCCAGGTGGGGAGGAGAGTGGGGTCACGGAATATGAGGATGTGGCGGAAGTGACCTGCGAGGACGTTCTGTACTTCGTGACGGTAGCGGACGAAGACGATGCCGAAGACGCCGCGATTCACAAAATAGTGGGCGGTCACCCCGAAGTCCTGGAAGACCAGGAACGCGAAGTCGAAGAAGTGGAATTTGAAGTCGAAGACGAAACGGAGGACGAGTAGCGAGCTTTCGAGCCTGCCCTCGAAACACCATGCCCCAAATTCTGGACGTGAAAGGCGCGGCCCGCGCCAACTCCTACATGCTGCCGCCAGATCAACTTCTGAGCGGCGACAACTCCCGCAGGAACCCCGATCTCGACGTGGACGATCTCATGCAGGACATCAGGGTACGCGGGCAATTGCAACCCATCCTGATTCAGTGGGAGAAAACTGGCCAGCTGGAAATCGTGGACGGACACCGGAGGGTGGAAGCGATTCGCCGGCTCAACGAACTCAATAATCCAGGTGCTGAACCCATGAAGGTCCGTTGCGAACCCTACAAGGGCAAGCGCGAGCAGAGCTTCCAGGCATCGGTAGCCGCGAATCTCCAGCGCAAGGATCTCAGCCCCATCGACCGAGCCTATGACATACAGCGGATGGAAAAGTTGGGCATGACCCGGCAAGAGATAGCGACGTTGATGGGAATTTCAGAACCGCTCATCAGCCGATCCCTGAAATTGACAACCCTGCCGGCCGACATCCAGCGGAAAGTGCATAAGGGCGAGATCGCCTCGGAAACCGCATACGAGCTTGCCGACATGCCCAAGGAAGAGCGGGACGAAGCGGTCGAAGCGTCCAAGGCCGAAGCCAGAGCCGCCGGCAAACCTGAAGCGACGGCACGGGTGCAGACCAAGCACACCCGCAAGGTCCGACGCGAAAAGCCCGAAGCGGAAGGACCCAAAGGTCGGACGCTGCGAGAGATCCGGGACGACTGGACGGAAATGGCGGCGAAAGCCGAAGAGATCGGCGAGAAATCGGCGGCGGTATTCAAGAGTTTGATCGACTACGCCGAAGGCAAGATCGGCATCCGGGCGGTGCTGAACCGGATGTGGGACCTGGAGACAGTTTAGACTCTAAAGCTCTCTCCCCCTCCCAGAATCCCAGTCTGGGCTCGCTTCGTCCTCCATGCCGAAGCGGGGGAGAGCGGGGGCCGGTGCCCCGCTGCCGGCCCCTTTCCTATCCAATAACGGATAGATGGCCTCGGACACTAGAGTTTGGTTAGGAAACTGCCTTTGCTTCTGCGTTACCCTCGTCCCCTGGTCCCTCTTCAAAGGCGTGCAGGAAGTCTTCGAGGAACGCATCCGTTCGGGCCGGAACTTGTTTGATGACCCCAGCGATAGGCGGGTAACTCAGCAGCAGGGCGAGAATAGTGTCCTTGCCCATCTCGCGCATCGCCTGGTAGCGGACCTCGCCGTAGCCGAAACTCAACCATTCGGCGAAGTCGGCGCCGGTCTTGTCGGGGTTGTTCAGATACAGCAGGAAGGGGCCTTCGATAGTCCTGAGCATCGACGTAATCGCCGGCCCGAGGGTAGCTCCTGCTGCGTTTAGTGACGGGGTTTCCGTTTGATCGGGAGCCGGGATCTCCGCGATGGGGATTGCGCCGGGGTGGATCGGTTCTCCAGGCGCTTTGCCGCGGGCCAAGGCCAGGTTGTAGCTCATGCCGAGCAGGGCGGTTCCCAGAGCGGGCAAGGTACTCAGGGCGGATTCGGCGAGCCGCATCCAGGGTGGCGGGGCCTTTTCCGGGCGCTCATCTTCTCTTTCACCGCCGCCGAATAGATCCTGTACCGTGTCTTTCACCTTAGCCAGCCGTTCGAGACTCGAAACGAGATCGTCTTTGGATGCGGGCTGAGCGTCAGGGTTCTTCGCAGTTTGCAGGGCGGTGATCTGGGCCTGGAGAATCTCCAGAATTTTTCCCTGGAGCGCGGCTTCTCTTCCCATAAAACTTTCGACCAACTTGGTCAAGTCGCCAGACGGGCTGGCTTGAGCCGGAGGCAATTCTGGCTTGAGACCCTGGATGACGCCTATCAAGTCCTTCAGCAGCCCGAGGCTCTGTTTGGGGTCCGTCTGTTGATTGGCCGCTTTTGATTCCGCCGCCGCCACCTGCGCGGCCGTGGCCTCCTTTGCCAAGTTCAAGCCCGCGCTGAATGCCTGCTGCTGCATTTCCAGGCTCTTGGTTGCAACCGCTTCGGGAGTCTGCGGTTGGGCTTGGGTTTTCTCTTCCTTCGGCCTTGCGGCCTGGTTTGCCAGGTCCTTAATGGTCCCGGCCATGATGCCCATTGCTTCCTGCGATGCCATTGCTTGTTCTCCTGGGAGTAGTCCCTTCTGTCTCAGAGCTTCGATGTAGGACTGGTTAGATGGATCGTCCATCACCAGCTCCTCCATATTGGAAATTACGGGCGGGTAGTCGGAATCGCGGAGATCCGAAATCAGGGTTTGCCCCACGCTCTTGGTGGTTCCGCCGGAGTCGTTCAGAATGAGCTTGTAGTTGCCGCTCCCAAAACGATGCAGCATTTCCTCGCGCCATTGCTGCGGGTCCTCAAACGCCTTGTCCATCTTGTCGATGTACTTTCTGGCTTCGGGATCGATCACCTGGCGGTTAATCATGGGCCAGGTGCGGTACACGTAGGCGCAGGCGCGATCCGGGTTGCTTTGATCGACCCCGGACCAGTACAGAAAGAATTCATCGGGCTTCATGGAAAATCTTAGCGGCTTAGGAAGATACTTCAAACCAGATGGGATGGGGGATTGCGGCGGATCGGCGGGATTCGACGGGTTGTTGCGCCGTTGGGCGCTTCGCGCTACTGCCGACGGAGGCTTTGTGGCCTCCGTTGACGCTTCTTTAGTCTCAATGTCTGGCAAAATGGACCTCCTGATTCGAGCTTTTGGACTTCCCTTCGGCTTCTGTACCTGCATTTCGGTGGTGCGGGCATCGATTCCTAATTAGTAATTAGTATTCTATTTGACGTGGCCGTGTCAAGTGTGACATGCTTGAAACCGGCGAGACGAGACGACCTGCGGAGATGAACATGCTCGACTGACGAATGACCGATCAACTGGCAGGTACGCTGCCGGCCGGCCTCCGTTGGGAGGCCACCGTGACCGGAGACGACCCCGATCAGCAGGTTGCCGACGCCCTATCCTTAATGTGTAGGTACGTGCGGGAGGACGCGCACGCCCCGGAATTCCTAGCCCAAGCCCAACGCATCATCCCTCCCGGGACCGATCCCCTACCGGCCATCTTCTCCTACGTCAAGCGGTTGATCGGGTTCCGCCACGACGCGGAGCTTGCCGAGACGTGGCAGGTTCCCCGCGCCGGAGACTTGCCGGTAGTCGAGCTGCTGATCCGCCCCCGTGACATGATGACGTTCCGCGAGGATACCGGGTCACAACCCCAGGGCGACTGCGACGACTACGCCATGCTCACGGCTGCGCTACTCAGGTCGCAAGGCATCCGGGCGAACTTCGTGACGGTTGCGGCAGACCCCTCCCAGCCCGATCAGTTCTCACACGTCTACGTGGCAGCCTATCCAGAAGGGCAAGGAAGGATCGCGCTCGATACCAGCCACGGAGAATATGCCGGATGGGAAACCGCAAACGTGACGCGGCGCGAAGAGTGGCCGATCGAAACGGGTTGGAAGGGCATCCTGATTGCGCTATTGCTCGGCTTGACCTTGTGGGCCGGCTGGAAGAGGAGGTCGAGATGATGTTAGGAATGGGGCAGGAAACCGGATTCGACTGGTCGTCGCTTGTAGCTCCGTTGCCACCACCGCCCGAGCCCTCAGCTCCTGGATTCAATTGGTCATCGTTTCTGGCCCAACAGGCTGCCGGATGGAGCAGGACGGCGCAGAACATACTCGGGCAGCGGAATATCCCCCGCGGCGTCCTCCAGCAGACGGCGCCTGGCGTGTTCACCTACGTGCAGCCCGAAGGCAGTCAGGTGACTTTGCCGGTTGGGACCGCCGGGTTCTCGGCTTCGGCGAGTCCGGGCATTGGGATCATTCTGATCGGCGGCGCCGCGCTGCTGCTGGTGTTCATGCTGGCGAGGAAGAGGGGCTGATGGCTGCGAATTCACATCGGTTTCGAGTAGGAGATTCCGTATCGGTCCCGTGGTTCTCTGGCAAACGTCTGCATGGAGTCGTGAAGCAGATCCGAGCCGATGGCCAGATGGTGATTGACTCTCCAACTTCGGGACTGCACGCTGTGCCGGCACGGCAGGGGCGCAAATGGAAGCGCAAACTGAAGGGCGCAGTTGGGAGACTCGTCAACCCCGGCCCCTCCGCTATCCCCTCGAAGTGGACGAACGCAACCGTCTCCCGCAAGGGCGGGCAGATTCAGATTCGGATAGGGGGGAGGAGGTAGATATGGCTAGGCGGCGTCCAGGACGTTATTTGATAACGCCCCACATGTACTATCACTACGATGAAAAGCTCGAAACTGCCCCAACCTTACGGGAGGCGAAGCAAAGGGCTCAGCAAATAGCCGATGTGTCCAATAAGAGTGTTTGGATTTCAAAAGGCGTTGGTCCGGATACACATGAGGTACGCCCAAGAACAGGGATGGCAAATCCATCCGCAAGCCTTCGCGCCCAGGTCCGTCGCCTCCCAACCGGCGAAGTGCAGATCAAGGTACCGCTGAAGAGAGGCGAGAACCCGAATGCCGTCGCATCCCAGTTGAAGCGGCTGCTTGGGAAGCGAGTGAAGAACATTCAGGTCGTTGGCGGCAGTCAGCGCAAGCGGAAACGGTAATGCTACTCGAATCTCTCACCCCGGATTATTCCCCTTTGGGATTGGGGGTCTACTTCCCCAATCTCGGAGACCAGGCCGACACCGCGCAGATTGCAACCGCGGCTAATGCTACCGCCGGCAGTATCGTCGTGGCCCTGGCTCCGGCCTACGCCATTCCCATTGTCGGCGTCGTCGTCGCGGCCGTTGCGCTTGCCATCTACCTCTTCAGCCGAAGGAAGGGGCCGGGACAGCGCATCAAGACCACTGAGATTGTGAACGAACTCGAGCCCGAACTGCTCAAAAACGTGCAAGGGTATCTTGCGGGGCCTCGCACGGTTTCGAGTCAAGCCGTGGCGCTCGCCAACTTCGACAATGTTTGGGCGTTGCTCGAAGAGAACTGCCGAACCGAGGAAATGGGCGACCCCGGAATCCACTGCGTCGAGGACCGCGAAGCGGGGGCCTGCACCTGGAAGGACAACGGGAAATGCTGGAATTGGTTTGTGGGCTACCGCGACCCGATCGCCAACGATGTTCCGAAGCCCGATTCGAGCGTGCTTGACGTTGCCGGAGGCTCCATTCACCAGGTGCTAGGCGGCGTGCTGCCGGGCGCCCTTTCCGGTGGCGGTGGGCTGTTGCTCTTGGTTGGCGCGGCGGCGTTGGCATATTTTGCATTCACGGGGCAGAGCAAGAAATGATGACCTCTTCAGTCCTGATCTGCCCGACCTGCATCCGGGGCTTAGGCGACGACGGGTTCGATTGCGGGGTCATGAATGCCCAGATCGCGTCCGATAATTCGCAACTCGACGCCTTTGCCGCAGAAGTGGCTGATGAGATCCGCGACCGCAGCTACACGCCGGTCATCGAAGTTGTGTCACCCGATTACGTGAGCGCCTGGCCGGGATGTGCCGGTGGGCTGCATCACAACAAAAGCCTTGTGATTCATCTGGAGGAAGTGCGGAGCCTTGAACCTCCGGTTGGCATGGCCTACCCCGTGGTTCTCAGTGCGGATTCCTGGAATCGTTCAGCCGCATCTTACGCTGATCGGGCGGTGAGCGATGCGCTGAATGCCGAACGGGTCGCGGCGGAGGAGGCTGCGGGCGCCGATGTTTGGGGACACGCCGAGGAGCCGGAAACGCCCGGCGAACAGGCCCCCGCGGACGAAGATCAGGAAGAGGCGGATGCCGCGGATGCCTTGATCGCGGAAGAACTTCAGACGCCGGCCGGGTCGTCCGATGTAGTGGGCAATGTGGTTGAAACCGTTTCGGGTCTAAACCCGTGGCTGCTCGCGGGCGGCGCCGTGGCGCTGTTCCTGCTGCTCAAGGGGGGCAAGTGAGCGGTCTCGGCATCATCGACGCGGAACTCTGCCGGTGGGCGGGGGCGCTTACCGCCGAGGATCTGGAGTTGGCCTACCGTTCGCCGGCGCACCCCACGATCAAGGCTAAACCGTGGGTGGTTGAGGAATCGGGCATGAGTTGGCTGGATCGTTTCAACTGCTGGGTCGCAGAGCATCCGTGGATGGCCGCGGCGGTGCTTGCCGGCGGCTACTTGATACTGAGGAGGAAGTGATGGGCAAGGAAGACATTTTGAAGTGGGTCTTGATAGCGGGGGCGGCGTACCTGGTTTATCGCTACCTGCAAACTCAAGGCATGCTCGGCCCGGCGCAATCTGCGTTGCCGGCAGCGGCACAACCGGGCGCAGAAGCGGTCGAACCACCTGCGGGTGATGACGAAACACCCCCGCCTCCTCCTCCTCCACCGCCACCCGCAGAGGAGCAAGAGCCGGGCATTCCGTTTGGGATGGCGCGATCGCTGGCGGAATCCGTGACGGCCCTGGGCTACGACCCAACGAAAACCTACACCGGCCATGAGTGGAATTTCTTCTGGACGCGGGCCTCGGTGTTCAACGGCGTGGAAGTCGGTCCCGCCGAGATGGGACTGCTCGAAACTCAAAAGGTGTATATCGAAGAAGCGCTGCGCAGAATGCAGGCATACCTGCGAAGCTCCGCCGGCGTTGCGGGTCTGCCTCTTGCGGCTCGCGCCCGCTTCGCGCAGGTATGGGGGAGCGGCTGGACGAACTAGGAGACGACGATGAACTGCTACGCCTGGAAGATCCCCGAAGGCTGCTACGCTTATGCGCTCGGCGAGCAGGAGGCGTGCGGGTCCTCGGGATGGTGGTGGATTGCGGCAGCGATAGCGGCGGGGCTGCTCGTGTTCGGCGGCAAGAAGGCGAAACCCCGGAGGGTGGCGAAGCGACGATGAGCCGGGTGGCCACAACACGGAACGGCAAAGCCTCACTCGGGAGGTTGGACCTGCTGGCGATTCGTCTGCTCGAAAACGCAGTCTCAACCCACGGGGATCTGCCCATGCTCGGCATCTATGGGACCTTCAAGCCGCAGATCGACCGGGCGATCCGGCAGCACCTGGGGCCGGTTCGCTTCTATTTCCCCGAACCGGATGAGCCCGCGAAACCCATTCTCCAGAAACGCGAAGCGAAGCCGAGACACAAGCGGATTGCCGAGGCTGAACCGATGACCATGGAACTCGGAGCGGACGGCGTGTACGAGGTGGACGATGTATCTTAACATGGGGCTCGGAGAAACCATGTGGGAGCGCATTCGGAAGGAGTGCTCTAACGAAGGTTTGATGGCATGGTATTGCGAACTCCAGCTTTTAATGAATCCTCCAGTGGATGTTCTGCCGATCCCTCCACGAATCACGGAACCTCCAGGAGAAGCACCTCGGAGTCGCGCAGAAATGGCCCCAGGGGGATGGACGCCCGGGGATCTGTACTTGACAAGCGTAATCGAGCAGGCCCGCCTGAATCGACTGTACGAATCCCAATTACATCAGTCGGCCGGAATCGAACCGGCGCTAGGCAGTCCCCCCGACATTGCGACGTGCGGATGGTACAGACACCTTGACGAGGAAGGACTGTGCAGATTCGGGAATACACTGGTTTGGTCGTTGATCGCAGGGGCGGGAATCTTGACGCTCTACATGGTGAAGAAATGATGGCCGATACCCGAGTCGCGTTCCCTTCGCCGAACCCGGAGGACTATGCACCAGGGGCTACGGAATGCGCCTGGTACGCGGAGCGCAAAGCGTCGGGATCGGTGGTCGAGTGCAAGTTTCCTTCAACCACGTTTCTCGTTGTTGCTGGTGTGGGGCTGTTGGCTTTGATGGTATTGGGGAGGTCGTGATGCAGGATGCCAGGTTGGTTGGGATTGGAAAATTCGTGCCGGCGCATTGGACGATCCCGGAGAACTACTTCTCTGGGATGGGGGCGCTGATGGCGGCGACTCACCGGATACCGGAGAACTACTTTCGACCGGGCTTGGGAACGCTGATTGACAACTACCGGATGTGGCCCAGTTCCCCGAACCCGATTGTGACCGAGATCCAAGCGAAGGTCGCCGCCCTGGTTCAGAAGTCGCAAGCGCCTCCAGCGGGGCTGTCTTGCGGCATTGGAAATTGCCCCTGTGAAGTTGGGCTATGCGGATTAGGCAGCCAGGTGGACGACGTGCTCGCCTCCGTCACTTCGGGCGGCTGGCAGACATGGGCGCTAGTCGCGGCCGGCATCGGCGCGTTCGTCTTATTCACGGGCGGCGGCGGATCGCAAAGAAAGAGTGAGATCGCCGCGGCGAAGGCGAAGTATCGCAGCGACGTGGCCAGGATCAAAGCAGCGCGGCCGCGGAGGTATCAGCGATTCGTATGATGTTCGGGCACGAGGACGAGGAAGTCCGTGAGCGGTTTGGCGTCCCGCTGCCGTTTTTACGGCGAGAGATTGGAGCCGGGGATGCGGTCAAACGGTTCACGGACTCTCTCGGCATCCGGCAGTGCGGCGGATGCGGGGAGCGGCAGCGGGCGATGAACGAGCGAGTCGTGTTCCGTCCGCTCCGCTGGCCGTGGGAGGACTGATGGAACTGATTGCCGAATGGGAAGATCGCGGCAAGGGCGGGTGGAGGTACAAGCTCCCCGGCGTACAGGGTTTTGTGCGACCGAATCGCCGGACCACGAGCATCGTCAGTTCTTCTTCGCAGTTAATTCGAGAGGTCAAGGAAATCGCGTTTGCGCTTGGCGTGCAGTTGCCGCTGCGTTGGGAATTGGTGGTCAGGCGGTAGCGGTGGAAATGGAAGACGTGCTGACGCTCGGGGTAGTCGGACTGCTGATGTGGCTGCTGTTGCGTAAGAAAGCGCAGCCAGCCGACCGGGGGCAGCCAGCCGACTGGGGGCAGACGGCCGACCGGGGGCAGCCAGCCGACTGGGGGCAGACGGCCGACCGGGAGTTGGTGGAAGAAGTAACTTCAACCATCCAGTACGAGCTTTAGAATCGAAATGGCGAACGCCCTCAAGGATCGGGTTAGCAGGCGCGGCACGAAGACGCCGCCCGAGCTTGGGCGGGCCTACGCTTTGAGTCACCGGTGTGAAGTGTGCCGCAAGTCGATTGTGCCGGGGCAGACCTGGAAGTTCACGCCAACGGGCGGGAAGGTGCATTACTGCTGCGGAGACCAGAACCCTGGTCATAATCCGATCACGGATAGAGCGTGTAGATACCGGGCAAACGCCCATCCTCCGAGTGGTCCTAAGATTTGCGCGTTCTGTGGGACCAAACAGCAGATCCAGGTTGGCCACATTGATGGGCACGAAGAAAACGGCGAACCCGAAAACCTGATCTGGACTTGCCGCAGTTGCAATATGCTGCACGCCAACACGCTTCGGGCCTCGGGTCTCGGCAGGCTCACCGTACAGTACAACCCCGCGACAAAAGGCGCTCAGAATCTGGCCCAATGGTTCACCGCGGTCATGGCGACCAAAGGCGGTTCCGATGCCATGACAGTACGCGCCGCCGTAGCGATGATCCGGGCCACTCCGGTGGATGACCGCTCCGGTTTCGCTTATGAAATCTGGCAACGCCGCAGACTTAGAGCCCGGGCATCTAGCCAGAACCCGGCATCTATTCCCGCGAAGCGTTCCAGCTTTACGGTATCCGAAGCTGCCAGAGCGGCGCGAGCGGCCGGCGCGAGAATCGGCGACACGGCAGCCTTTGAGAATTGGCTGAAGAAAACCGGGCTGCAAGGCCGCGGCCCAAAAGTTCAAGTGATCCTGAAGCGCGAGTTCTGGAAAGGCGTGGAAACGGGCGAAGGGTCAGAGCCGCAGAAGAGCGCCGAGAGTCTGAGGTACAAGGGCCAGACAATCCGCAAGGGACAACTTGAGGGATGGTATCAAGTGTCTAACGATCCCGAAAGCCGGTTCGACACCCTGAAGGACGCCAAGCGGTTTGTGGATGCACAATCGAAGAATCCGCGAAGGAGGATTGCCTGATGTACACACGCCCAACTTTACTCGGGATTGGACAGCCGCCTCCGCCTCCTCCACCACCGCCCCCTCCTCCGTGGCCGATGATTTGGCCGGCTTATCAGCCGTCGCCCACGGTGATTGTCGAGAGGCATCAGGCGGATGTAGTAGCGAGTCCCTGCCGGTGGTTCGAGGATGTGGTGTCCCTGGGAGAAGACTACTACTGCCGGGCGCCCGCGACGTGGCTGCTGATTACCGGGTTGGGCGCAGCGGGGCTGTTTTTCATGGCGAGGAAAACGCAGTGAACGAGATCCGCAAGACGCACAAGGCGGTCCACCGGGCCGCAAAGCGCCGGCCTTCGACGCTGGCCAAGGTTGGGGCTTTGCTTGCGGCCCCGATCCCGGATGTAGAACTGCTCATCGGAGCCATGGCGAACCCCGACTCCGGGATCAAGTTTGTGCTCGGGATTGTGAAGCAAGCGGGCAAGCGGGTTTCCGAAGTTCAGTCCGTGCTCTTCGACAAGTTGAAATGGACCGCCGATGCCGCGACACGGTGGCTCAACGAACACGGTTTCGGAGGCCGCAAGGAAGAGGGCGCAACCTTCTGGCGCTTCCGCCAGGCCGATCCAAAGAAGTACCGGGAGTTCAGAACGATTGTGCCGGGGACGAGACGCAATCCAACCCACGGACAAGCCAAGGGCCGCGACTGGGTGCCGGCGGCGATGACGGCGCAGGAGCTGGCCGAGAACCCTTGGTTGCCTCTGACAGAACAAGAGAAGGCGTTGCTCCTTCGGCGGATTCAGGCAGAACATCCCGACGATCCTTATGCCTCTGATGTGGCAAGTTGGATTGGGCGGTACGGTGGTGGTCTTGACAGTTTGGCATATGCCTACGGTCTGAGAAAGGGAGCAGCAGAGCAGAATCCATCTCCTGTAGTACTGGAGATTCAGCGCCAACTCATCGCTCAGGGTCTCGGCCTCCACCGGCTCGCCTACGTCGCCTTGGACGCCAACACTCTCAAGGTGAGCAAGGGGACGAACGGCGTCATCATCCGCTACGATTCCGGCAGGGACCTCTACGACGTGACCGAGTATCACGGCTTTGACGAGTTGCCGACTCAGCACGGGCTGTATGTGAATGCTCTGTACGGCCAAGTCCAGGCCGCGCTGAGTCCGAGAGAAGGCTACGGAGAATTGAGGGAGAATCCCCGCACACCTCTACTGTACCACCAGGTTCTCAACGAGCATATCCGTATGCCGGGTATGCCCCAGTTGATTGTGGAGCGTGGATTTGCGCACCGCTGGTGGGGTGGGGGACGCTGGGCTGGACCCAATTCTCCCTCATATGGTTTGGGGAGCCTCGACCACGCCGTCTACGCCGCCAAAGCTGTGAGCGACCCCCTGACGGACCTAGATACCAGAAACGAGATGCTGGCGTCCTTGGGTGAGAGTCTGA
>Ga0315284_10005421_pt1 | contig 18111 bp, 24 predicted proteins | sample YL17G09_16_MG_FD_203696 | JGI IMG/M metagenome (GOLD analysis project Ga0315284, IMG submission 203696) | Sediment microbial communities from Yellowstone Lake, YNP, Wyoming, USA - YL17G09_16 | ecosystem: Environmental > Aquatic > Freshwater > Lake > Sediment | place: USA: Wyoming | collected...
AGAAATGATCGTCCTCCAAGAGACAATAATGCTTCAGCATCCAACTAAATGTATATTTTATTTATAGTCTAATTATTAAAATAATAATCTAAATAATTAGTAATAGTATTTTATGTCATATCCAGATATTAATGACCCTAATTTTAATAATAAGATAACAAAAAAACTTGATAAATATAAAATACCGAAAAAGAAAAAAACTTTCAATCAAATATGTTTTCCTAAAGAATTCGAGTTGCAACTACCACAACAATTGTTGCCTAAAATAATAAATCCTAGTACTAATTATAAAGCCATTTTAGTGTACCATCGAATTGGTGCTGGAAAAACTTGCACAGCTATTAGAATAGGTGAAGAATGGAAACACCTTAGAAAAATAATTGTCGTTGTACCGGCTTCTCTAGTTGGCAATTTTAAAGGGGAACTAAGAAGTTTATGTGCGGGAGATTCTTATTTAACTAAAAAAGAAAGGGAAACCCTCAAAACTGTACACCCAGTAAGTAAAGAATATAAGGAGATCATTGAAACAAGTAATAAAAGAATAGATAAACATTATGCTATTTATTCTTACAATAAATTTGTTGAATTAGCTAAAGATAACAAAATAAGCTTGAGAAATGCGGTTTTGATTATTGATGAAATCCAGAATATGATTTCTGAAGATGGAACCTTCTATACTGTTTTATATGACACAATTTACTCTGCCCCGAAAGATTTAAGAATAGTATTATTATCTGCAACTCCAATATTTGATAAACCAGTAGAAATCGCTTTAACAATGAATTTATTAAGAATTCCATTTCAATTGCCCACTGGAGCGGAATTTGATAAAATGTTTATTAAAGGAACTAAAAAAAGATCTGGAGATTATACTTATAATGCTAAAAATTTAGATATATTCAAAGAAAGAATCAAAGGATATGTGTCTTATTATAGAGGATCACCACCATATGTCTTTCCGGAAACGACTGTCAAATTAGTTAAATGTGAAATGAGCGAGTTTCAATATAAAAGTTATGTTACTGTCTTACAAAATGAAGAAACTAATAAAAATGATAGAATAAAAACAATTAGATCTTTTCAAAAAGGACAAATATTAAATTTACCCAATGATTTCTTTATTGGCACTAGACTTATATCCAATGTGGCTTTCCCCAATAAAGATATCAAAGAAAAAGGTTTTAGATCATTTACTGGAAAACATTTAAAGTTAGATAATCTGCAAAACTATTCAATTAAATTTTACAAAATAATGAAGAAAATAGAAGCGTGTCAAGGTTTAGTTTTTGTTTATAGTAATTTTCTTGAGTATGGAGGCTTGAGAGCATTCGCTAGGGTGTTAGAGGCACAAGGGTATAAATTTTATGGAGATCATGGGGAGGGACGAAAACGATATGCCCTCATGACAGGTGATGAAAACGCAAAAACTAAAGAGGAAATCAAAACACTATTTAATAGAATGAATAATATTAATGGAAGCAAATTGAAAGTTTTATTATTAAGTAGTTCTGTTAAGGAAGGTATATCCTTATTTAATGTAAGACAAGTTCACATATTGGAACCATATTGGAATATGAAATTAATTGAACAAGTGTTAGGTAGAGCTCAAAGAACTTGCGCGCATAGATTTTTACCAGAAGATAAAAGAAATTTGAAAGTGTTTATTTATATCGCGACAAATGAAAATGAAAAAGAAACAATAGACCAATATATCGCTAAGTTGGCTAAAAAAAAAGAAAAGTTAATTAATGAATTTGAATTAGCCATAAAAGAAATCGCAATTGACTGCGAAATAAATAAAAATGCTAATGTTTTTCCAGCGTTAGGAGAAAAATTAATATGTGACAAATAATTTAACGATCACAATTTTGATAAAGCCATTTATTATATTGCATACTTTCTTTTGCAGTTAAATGTATTCCTGTTAGATAATATTGCTTATTTAAGTTGACTGATACATTTTTTGTATATATTATGGATTTAACTATTTCAGTTTTTAAATTATGATATCGTTTGCATAGTTGTTGCAAAATAATGCATTCAATGTAGTTCAAATATTTGGCTGTTTCATATATAAGTTCAGTAGGTAATGAATTCATTTATTAGAAACAGATAAATATTTGTTGATTGATTTACAAATTCAACTTTTATATTAAGAGCAATGGACCCATATTATTGTTTTTATAATATGAATTTCAGCTAAATGATAAATAAATATTATGATGTTGATAATGTGGATTCGTCGCTTGATATATATGGAACAATGAGTCCAAGAACTGTTTTCTCCTGGACATACAAAGTTTGATATTTTTGATCATTTGATTTACAAAATTCTAAAAATTTAGGTGATAAATCTTTGGAATGTTTTTTAACTGCTTTTGATAATGAAATGATATCATTTGATGTACCGTTTGTGGCATATCCAATTGGACTATTTCCCAATCTTATTTCTTGCCATAATAAATATGGTAGTTGATCAATTTGTTCAAGCAATTCCATTGTTTTGTTTATTAGATTTTGACTTGCTCCAAAAACTTGAAGGAAAAATAATGGATACTTAAATGTAAAATTCCTGTTTCTGACTCCGACTATGCCAAGCAATTTTTTGCGAATTTCTTGTTTAACAGAAACACACGGAACAACAACTTTTCGCGGAGAAACAAGCAAAATTAGGATGCGTAATGTATCGAAATCATCAGTTTGAATTGCCGATAGGAAAATATCACAAATAGTATCATTCGTAAAGTTAGAATCTGATAATGGAAAGTCACATTTCGCGATATGTTTAATTCCATTTTCGAAAACTGAATCATTGGGTAAGAGTAAAGACTTTGATCTAATTATGATATAATCCCACATAATTGCAAATCCGAATTGTTTGGGGTTATTATTGATTTTAGTTTGGACTAGATTAACCAAGTATTTTTTGAGAAAATTGAAACTCTTGGAAGATCTGATCAATCTTGCTAAATTTCCAAGATCAAATTCTTTAAGAATAATTGCCAATATATCTGGCGACAATTCACACAAAAAGTGAACAGTTTCCATTTGTTTTCAATACAAAAGAATAAATAATTAAAGGGATTGACAATAAATTATATTTTCAATTTTATTAGTTCTATTAAGTATTCATGTGTGACTTGAGCAAATCCGAATCTTTCTTCCATATCCAAATAAATATAATTAACTTGTAAGGGGGGCGTATGGTGTAATGAAAGCATAATTTTAAGATCTAAAGTTTTAAATCTTTTACAAGTTTTTGTTATATTTGTTTGATATTCATACAAATATTTAGTGATTTCTAATATGAGTTCAGTTGGTAATGAATCCATTCATTTATTATAAACAAATCAGCTTTATATTAAAATATTACATTAATCTTATCGAATGTTGACAAAAAATCAGGGTTATACCGTAAAATAGTTTCTCTTATATGTCCATATGATTTACTGGAACATAATTTACCATGACCACCAAAAATACTTTCCGTATACTGTTTAACAATATAACTGTGTGTTAGTTCGAATGAATCAAGTTGACCGAACAGAATATTAACTTTATCCATCAATGTTTGACTGGCACCAAATGTTGGCAAGAAAAATAATGGACACAAAAATAAATACAAACTGTAATTTTCTTTTTGAGTGATATTTACGATGACATGTAACTTATTTTTTAGTTCTATTGGAACATTTACTTGTTTGGAATCTGTATTACTATCATAATAAAATGATAAATTATTTGGTGAAGCATATAGAATTAAAATTTGTAAAGTGTCAAAATCATCATATGATATAGCCGACATAAATGCATGATATATCATATCTCTATGACAATCTTCATTCAATAACGGCAGTTCACATTTAGCAATATTTTTTATCCACCTACTAGTTTTTATATTTATTGAATCGCAATTAAATTCATCTTCATAAGAATTTATTGAATCACAATTAAATTCATTTTCATAAAGGTTCAGTGATTTAAGATAATCCATAAGATATTGCCCCATAATATCTCTAGCAAATATATCAGGATTTTGTGTGATTCTATCTTGGATTTCTCTAACTAAGATTTCTTTTAAAAAAGTAAATTTACTACAAGATCTAATTAACATTGCATAACTATCAAAGTCCAAATTATTCAAGACGATTTGTAATAAGCCAGGAGTTGCATTTGTAAGGAAATGTGATAGTTCCATTTTAATATTATATTATGAATAAAGGTTATCAACTAATATGTTTTTCATCTTTTTTATTCGAAATTATAAGGAATCATAGATCCAATAATTTGGCTTTCACACACTAATGATTTTCTACAATGATCATTCCTCATCTCGATAAAATTGCATAAAGAATACAGTTTAACAGAATATTTTACTATTGCTTGTGTTAGAATTCCAATTTGACGAGAATATTCATCTTGTGTTTTTGGAGGGATTTCCACTATATGTACAAATCCTAATCCCGAAGTCCAAAAAATTGGGTAATTTAATTTCCCAATTTGTTGTATAAGCTCAATCACATTATCTATCATTTTTGTTTTTGCTCCAAATATTGGCAATAAGAATAGAGGGTATATTATTTTGATTTCTTCTAATAATTCGACATCTGGATCAAAAGTGGGTTTGAACCCAATTATTTTAATAAGATCATCAAATACTTTTCTATTTTTAATGGCACTCATGTTAGATGTAATTAGTCTAGGGGAAACTAATAAAATGAGAACTCTCATCATATGGTAATCATTATTTTTAATTGCTAACTCAAAGGCTTTTTCAATTAATTTTGTATCCATATTATAAATTAATAAAGGCAAATCACATCTTTCGATATATTTCATCCAAGGTTCTTTTATATTGGGATTATCAATTAAATTTTCGGTATAGTTTTTCATAGCATTTTGCCCAAAAGTTTTAGGATTCTGTATGATATTTTTTTGGATCATAGTACATAATCGAGTTTCTAAAATAGCGCATGATTTTGATAATATTGCATAAGTGCCAAATATGATGTGGTCCAATATTATTTGTAATAATTCCGATGCTAAATATGGTAAATAGCAGTTAGGATTCATTTAATAGTTGTTGAGCAGGATAAATTAATAGAGTTATTTGTTCAATTTTTGTTGAATATTGTAAATTTTTAATTATATGTGATTACACTAGGGGGTATAATACTATTATTTTTATTTCCGTATTGTTCCCTACTTATTGTTTGAAGTTTTTTAACCATAGTTATATTTTCGGGGCAATATCTTTCTATGGTCGTGTGAAGCTGACCGTAATAATCATAGTTATTTAGTTTTTGAATATAACAAGGCTGATTACAAAAACTAAATATACACCTGGATGATAATTGTAATGTTTCAAGTAGATTCATTACCCTTTGTGACATTTCGTTATTTATCCCAAATAATTGTAACATTATTAACGGACTAGTCATCACACACTCACTTAATTTGATATGTCCAGCATAATTGAAATTGACTTCATCATAAAGTTCTTTTTGCATTTGTTTATTTTTAATTAAATCCAGAGTAGATGTTACCTCTACTGGTGATACATATAAAATTAAAATTCTTAGTAAATCAAAATCATTATTTTTAACTGCTAAACTGAAAACATCTTTTATTAGTTTTTTATCTAAAGATCCATATAGTAAAGGTAAATCGCATTTCACAATATACTTAGTCCAAATATATTGTGAATTTTGAGGAATTTTCCAAACAGTATTGCTTGTTTGTTGTAATATTTTAGGAGGATTAACTCTACATTCTAAATATTTTTCCATTGCCGGTTTTCCAAAAGTTGTAGGTTCTTGATTAATTTTTGTTTGGATTAAATTGGGTAGTTTGGATTTTAAATAAGTAAAGGGGGCACATGTTTGCATTAAGTTTATGTGACAATCGAGAGAAACATAATCCAATATATGATTGAATATTTCTGGCGTTAAATATGGTAAATAGCAATTTGATTCCATTTTGATAATATATTCAATACAAATAAATTAATTAGTTTGCGATTTCATTTTTTTATTCCATTCTTCTTTGACTTGTAAATATTCTTCTCCTCCTGGAGTTAATGATATGTGTGTTTTAAGATCAATTACTTCTTGTTTGAGTCTTTTGACTTCTTCTTCTAATTCAGTTTTAGCTACACACAATTGGCTCATGAAATTGACTGGTCTTTCTGTAAATACATCTTTATATTTGACAAACAGTTTAATCAAATCATCGTCATTCGTATGTAATTTGTCATAATGTTTCATATATAAAGATACTAATCCTTTTATAGCTTCAATACTATTGTGTTCAGCCCCTAATTCAAATAATTCTTTAGCTTTTTCTGGATTTGAATCCATATTATTATTTAAAAATCCATTATCAGAATATTTCCTTGCCATTTTAAGTATAGCAGATACATTCCCTTGTTTTATAGCTTCTTTATAATAATTATTTGCTAATATATCGTTGTTATTTTTGTACTTATATAATTCAGCCAACATGTATAATCCTTGATGATTTCCTAAATCGCACCCCTTTTGATATAATTCAACTGATTTTGCCTTATCACCTTTTGTTTCATATATTAATCCTAATTCCAATAAAGCAATGGTATTGTTTTGATTTGCATATTTTTCATATGTGTTTTGTATACCAGGGTCAGTTCGCAAATTGTTTTGATCGTAATTAATTTTTCTATGTAGATCAATCAATATGGAATAAATATTTTCTTCATATTGGTTGGAATCCTTAATAAAATCTTTTATTTTATCAGTATAATTAGGCATGAAAGTATTAAAATTATAACCTTCTTCGATGGCTTTTTGGTGACCTTTGTTAGCTGCCATTATCATGTATATTACCCATTGATCACAATCCTTAAATCTATTCAGCTGATTAGCCTTTTCATATAGTTCATCCGCCGATAAATTATAAAGTTCAGTATAATCGGACATTTTTATATATTAGATATCTAATTCGTTTATTTAATTGATAATTCATTTTTTTAGAGTAATAAAAATGAAAATCACATAATATAAAGGTAATATGATTATTATACTAAATAATGGAACATGCTGTCAAACTTAATGCTAGAGGGACTATTATGTATGTTGATGAGGCAATATTAGCGAAAAGCAGTTATTTTAAACATTTGTTGACTGGAGAAGTATTTTCAAAATCAGAACCCAATGATGATGATTCATATTATGTTGATTGTGATATTGATGTATTAACTGAAATTGTTGCGTACATGGAAACAGGTCATTTTAAATACAAACAAATAAATTCCAAATATTTGGAATTTATGTTAATTAAATATGGTATTGATGTGCCAGATATAAAAGCCAAAACACATGATATTAATGATGTTTTGGAAAGTGTTGTTAAACATGTTGGAGAAGAATTTAGGAAACAGGTTGATATTGATCAAATAACAGTTCGTTTTATTGGTTGTGTTAGTGACAAAATAGAATTTATTACCTTGAAAGAAAGTCGCAAATATATTATGGCCAGGAGAAATGAATTGATAGCATGTAGATATGATTATGAAAAATATAATTTAAGAAGATTGACAACTGAAGGAATGAAATCTCGATTGTATAAAATCATTAATGGTCAAAAATTAAATGATGTTTTATATCTTTTATCCGTTAGAGGTATATCGACTGTGGAATTTGTATTTGAGAGGATAAAAGTGGGTACTAATGATGATATGAAAAAAGAGGATATTCAAATTGAAGGAATTAATTTTGATGAATCAGATTAATGTTTATAAGTCAAGTTTTTAATCAAAAGTAATTATAAATATGAATAAAGATAGTATAATATTATTTCATGCGGAATGGTGTCCACATTCACAAAAATTTATGCCAATATGGTTAGAATTTAAGAAATACATAATAAAAGAGATGCCTAATTTGCGTATAGTTGATTATGAAATGAATAATGTTGAGTTAAAAGAATATGATGTTGTCGGATTTCCAACTGTTTTATTTATTAGATCGGATGGCAGGAGTATGGAATTTGAAAATGAGAGAATACTAGAGAATTTGATCCATTTTGTTAAAATTAATATGACTCAACTAATATGTGATAGTATAGCTGACAATAAATTTGATGAGTTTCTATCTATAAAAATTGAAATTTAAATAGTCTGCGAATTATAATAAATAATCATATTCAAATCATGTCGTCTGTTGGAGATAAATTTTGTACATACATATTTGCATGTGGAGTAGTTGGAAGTGTTTTTGCATGTATGAATGCATATTGGCATATCAGCAGTAAAAAATTAGATAATCGTCCTAATGACATTGTACATCCGATTATTCCCCTACCACTCGAATATATTTGTATATCTATTCCTTCTGCATTTATTGGATTTGTTACAGGATGTCTACATGGCTTTTTTGCACCAGCTACTGTTGGAGGTGTTATATTACATAAAATGTCCACGTTGTTATTGCCATTTAGGTTTCTTACACAAGATTAAATAATTTGTTTATTATGCCATTATGTGCAGTTCTATATATTAAAATTGAAATAAAAAAAGAATACTAATTAACCTGTATGATTAATTACATTTAAATGAGCACAACTATGGACACAGATACTTTTGTGACGCTATATTATATGTTTTTCTCTTTTACATTTTCCTTTTTGGCTTGTGTATATCAATTAAATCAGTTATGTTTTTCCACTCATTATAATCATAAATTTTTAGGATTTCAAACATTTGAATCAGGACATATTGCCGATATTCCAATAGCAATTATTGTGGGGTTTGCCTTTGGAACATTAATATGTATTGTGTCTCCAATATTATTTCCTTCACTTTTTATTTTTGCCTTATTTGTTACCATCAAAAAATCAATAGAAATTTTATTTTATTAAAATAGTTTCCAATTACTCTTAATTTTATGTTAAAAATTGAAATTGTAAAAGCATACAGGTTTTTATATAATAGACATATTTAAATAATGGATCCAAATATATTTCTTATAATTTATGCCCTTTTAATTGCTATTATGTGTATAATTATTAAATGTGATAAATTTGATTTAGATTATAACCATATTAGTGTTTCTCTTGATAACCCATTTGGCATATTGCCTGTAATTTTAATAATATTTGTGTTGCCAATAATAATTCCCTCGCTTGTTATTTTGGTAATGTGTAAAATGATGTGGAAAATAGTGAAATTATTGGCGTGTGTGTTGTTATTATTTTGTATTTTACCCACATTAATTCCTGTTATATTATTATCAATAATGTTTTCCATATTATTGATAATAATTAATTTGATTTGTATGATGTTTTTACTCTAATACACTAATTTTGCTGGGTTTTTCTTTTATTAAATCCTTGAACATAATTTTTGCCATTGGCATGTCCTAAATCATAATAGATAAGCATAATATCTAAAAACATAAATTTGTCATGGTCATATATTTTGTTCCATAAGACCCAATCTTCAGCATCTATTAATTCAAATAAACCAACTTTATCTAATATATCTTTTTTTATAATAAGAGTACTAGTTAAAGTATATATAAATTTTCTAGTTTTGACCTCATAAGCATGATTCTTTATTTTAGTTAAAGAATCTTTGTCTATTGGTAATGCTTTATAATAGTGTTGTAAGCTGTTATAATCAAACGTACCATAACCTTTATAATAATTAGTGGAACATAAATTCATATTGTTTAATTTTAGATAATACATTTGTATTTGTAATTTTTCGGGAATCCAATAATCATCATCATCGAGGAATGCGACCCATTTACCGTTGGCAACTTTGATTCCTTCATTCCTAGTTAACCCATGTGCTGATTTACTATTATATTTATCCCTCATATTTTGTGACAATCTTATCATTTTGACATCATCACCTAAATTATGCGATTTATATTCTTCTTGTGTGGAGGCATCGTCAACCACTATTATTTCAGTGTTTTTATAGGATTGATTTTTTATTGACTCAATTGCTTTTGTGAGACTGTGGAATCTGTTATATGTGGGAATAATTACGCTAACTAAATCTGTCTGATCCATACCATAAGATAATCTCATTACATCTAAAATAGCTTGATGGTTAGCCAAATTCATAACATAATAACTGGGATTTTCTTTGAGTCTTCTAGCCAATTCATTATTTTGGTTTTCATTCAATCCTGCTTTTTTATTTAATCCCTTTTTTACTATCATTTCTTTTTTATCATCATCTTTTTGCGGATTTTTATATTTGTTTTGGGGTCTTTTATATTTATTTGATTTAGTTAACATAATATATTAATATATAATATAATAATATAATGTCTGATAAATTATGTAGATTAGCTTTAATAGTTATGTTTGCATTAGCATTTGTGCAAATAATTAACTTTTTTAATCAAAAACCAACTATCATAGAAACTAAATTAGAACATTTAAATCCAAGTTTATTAACTCACCAAGTTGATGATTGGGCTCCAGAAATAACCGATAAACCAACAATAACTTATTATTACAAAGGTGATAGATATTCTAAAGACATGAAATTTGATCCTAAATTAATTGATCCACTACATCAAGATACTAGTTTATCATGTGGACCAAAATTTGATTGGGATGTTAATGCTACACCTGGAGCCAATAATGTCTATGGTGATTTACTATGGCACAAAACTAATCCAAAAATGATTTTAGAAAGTGGATGTTTAAAATGTTCACATGGAAGACAATCATCATATGATTCTCCATCAGGAGTCGCGTCATTATTCACATCTAAATATGATAATGACATGGCAATTGGACCAATTGATAAAAATTGAAAATTAGACTATTTGTAAAGTCCATTTATTTAGCCATAAGTGTTTTTACCCATATGGCTACTACACAAATTACTCATCAAGACATTTTGGAAGACATTGGAATCAATCTCACAAGGAGATTTGATAGGGACACCACAATTGAAGAATTTGATCTCGACCAGATGATCAAATTCATTTTACCTGGCAACACAGGTACTGTTTTGTATTTTCAAGTTGGGCAAATGGATGATAAAACTCGTCTTTGTCCCGAAAATTATTGGACAATTATTCACTTTGTTGAGCCTAACAATCAACTCATCACAAATGAGTACTTTCAAAGGTCTTTCTTTGGTTTGGAAAATATCTTAAACACAGTTGACACAATTTATAGACAATATGATATTTAATTTATTTATTAAAGAAATTAGTTCCTAGTTAACCATAGAATTTAATATAAGACAATAATCCACACAATTGCACAATGTTATGGAATCGTATAACAGTATATTATATATTATTCAATTGTATGGTTCTATAACATTATGCAGTTGCGCAGATTATATAATACTTATTAATTTTAACGCAATTGTACATTGTTATGGAACCACTTAATATGGTATAATATATTAATTTAATTGTTCGGTATGTAACATTGTAAAGTTGCATGGATATATGTGAGGTGATTTTTAAATGTTATTTCCATTTAGGGATTATTTTCAAATTGGTCTCTTAACATACATTTCATTTGAGATGCATCCATTTAATAAAAATTTTTATTAAATGTTGCATAGCATTCATTATATAAAAATTGAAATGTAAAGTATTTGCAATATCCATTAAATTGACCATCGTGTGTCTTTCAAAATGAAGCGTACTATCACATATTATCCTGATACTACAACAGTGTTTGCTTCCATGAAAAATGGAATTATTGAAGGTCTTTCACCTTATTTTGAGTTTCAAATTGATGGAAACTGTATTAAAATGTGTCTCTCAAGTGAAATATCTCTTGAAATTTTTTGCGGTTTTTTTGGGACTCAGCCTGACAACACAAGAACTTCAAATGATTATGTTGCTTATTTCGGATTGAAGACAAAAACTGGTTTATTTCGAAATAAAGAATACGATCCAACTAAAAGAGTTCAAGGATTAAACCATATTATTGATGAAGTAAACAGCCTCAGAAATAAGTTTGGAAATCATAAACCGACACAATCCAGTTTCAAGAACAAATTACATGAACCTATATGGTTACATGTGTGTGCGACGTACAAAAATGTCACAATCATAGGGTTAGCAGAATCATTTGAAATAGTGTTGCCAAGTAAAGACATAATTAGGGTGTGTTTTAATCCGATTCACTGCGAACTCGACACACATTGGGGAGGCATACAAATCTGTCGCAACGGAGAATTTTCCTACTTTTACACAATCGATTCAATGATCATGGCGATCGAAAATAGTTATCTTAAATATGTTAGAGGTGGGTAAATTTGTTTATTACAAAAAGTTGATATTTAAACATATTGACATTTATTTATTAACAGTTGGTAATAAATCATGTTTAGTTTTTTGGGTAGTATTGTTAAATACAGTTTTTATACTGGTGCATTTGTTGCTGCAGGATGAGGTTTCTTTTTGCATAAAACATTGCCTAGTGATGAAAGTTTCCATAGATTTAGATCATCATCCGAACCATCATCTGGATCTGAAACTATTGATAAAATTGCGATTGGAGTTGTTGGAGCTTTAGTTATTGATAATTATTTCTTTTTCAAATTAGCCAGTTTGGGTATGGCGAAAGATAGAAAGAATTATTATCTTGGAGTAGCTAATAATTGGGTTCCAATGCAATAGTTTTGTTTATCAAAAAATTTGATTTATTAAATAATTGCCAATCAAGTACTTTATCTATGTCAATCAAATGGCCGAACAAATTACTTTAAATATTTTTGATTTTGATGGAACTATTTTCAAGTCTCCAGTTCCTAATCGTAAATTATGGGATAGCACTTTGTTAGGTAAAATAATGTCAATGAAAACACAAGGAGGATTAGGATGGTTTCAAGATCCTTTAACTTTGGCAGTCCCATATGTTCCACAAAATCCAGATGATATGTGGTTTGTTCAACATGTGAAAGATGCTGTTTTAGAATCAATGGTTAATCCCAATTCCAAAACAGTTTTATTGACTGGTAGATCCACTTTATATGCAGATAGAATTAAAGAAATTGTGGCAAGTGCCAAATTAGAATTTGATGATTTTGGGTTTCAATCTTCTAACAAGGAAACTACAACAATGGAATTCAAAATGGATTTCATAAGAAAAATGATTAGCAAATATCATCCAAATAGTATTAACATGTATGATGATAGAATTAAACATTATGCTCGATTTAAAACATTTTTAAAGGATGAATATGCTATGTTAACAAGCAGCGTAACTCATATTGATCCATCGGGTGAAACCCTTTTACTTAAAGACCTTGAAATAGAATTAGTCAGTAAAATGAACGAGTCTAGTAACAATAAATTATGTTGGAAAGAAACTGTCCAATATACTGCTGTAGTTTTAGATAAAGAATCGGTTAAAATACTAAAGCAAAATATTCCTCCCATTTTGGACTGGACGCCATATTATCATCATATGACTATTCATGCAACAAAATTACCCGAAGAGGAACAGAATAAGTTAGGAATTCCGTCGAGATCAAATATTGGGTTAGGAAAAGAGGTTATATTGACAGTTACATCGATTGGACAAAGTGATAAGGCATATGCTGTGCAAGTCGAAGGATTTGTTAGTTCTAATAAAATTCATCATATTACTTGCTGTGTATCATCTATTGGAAAGGCAGTTGATAGTAATTTTATAAAAGAATGGAACCCAATCGAAAATGAATTCACAGTTAAGGGTATAATTAGTGAAGTAAGTAAAATGGCATATATAAACAAACAACCTAAACAATCTGGTGCAAAAAGTACTTCAAAAATGACACCTCTAGGAAAGTTATATAAAGATAATGCGAAATCTCAAACAGTTAACGTAAAAGACGCAATTACACAGATAAAAGACTGGATGCTGCAAAACAATTTATCTGATGATAAAGAAAATGAAAGTCAAGTAATTGAATATATTAAGTTTAATTTTTGTATTTAAAAATATATAATAAACACATATGAACGATATAAATAGATTAGTAATTTTTTTATTATTATCCGGTTTGTTATATGCTTTATATAAATATCAACATTTAGTATTTGGAAAATCAGATAAACCATTACAAATAGAACACAAGAAGAAATCAATTAAGAAAGATCCTAAATATATTACAGCAGATAATATAAGTCAAGTAAGTGTGCAATCTTTGGAAAATGAAAAAGGGGTATATAAACAAGATTCAATATTAGGATCATTAGGAGATAGTGATAATACTGTAATGAGTGATGTTGGATCGTTATTTGATGATGTGTCTAAAGCGTCCACACAGAAATCTGATATGAGTCAAAATTCAAATGATTCACTTTTTTTTTGAGCGAAAATGATTTTGACAATAGGAAAAGAGTGTTTATAACTTTTGCCACAAGGAAAGGTATAATAGGTACAATAAAAATAGAATTATATTATGATATTGTGCCAAAAACAGTTGATAATTTTATGGCCTTAATAAATAATAAGTATAAAGGATGCAAAGTTCATCGAATTATACCTGATTTTATGGTACAAATGGGCGATTATGAAAGAGGCGATGGCAGTGGAGGGTCAAGTATATATGGAAAATATTTTGAAGATGAAAATTTTAAAGTGAAACACAGTAAGGCAGGATTATTATCAATGGCCAATGCGGGTCCAGACACAAATGGTAGTCAATTTTTTATTACTTTAGAATATTGTCCACATTTAGATGGCAAGCATGTTGTATTTGGTGAAGTTATAGACAATGGTATGGAAATCGTTAAACAAATAGAACAATATGGAACATTAGAAGGGAGCCCAAAAGAGACAGTTAAAATTGTGGATTGTGGCATTTTATAAGGATATATTTATTATATTCTATCTTGAATATATAGAATATGACCCCTAGAGAAAAAACAATGGGTATTGTGATTGCATTATTAATGATGGCATTATATGTATTTTTATATAGAAAAGCCATTGCAGATGAAAAAAATAGTACATGTCATTCCAAATGGTGGTTAAAAGTATTAGCTATCATTGCATGTGTAATACTAACATTCCAACTTATAGCCTTATTATTTTTTGGTTATTTTGCGCACGATACAAGTAAACTTTTCATGGGTTTTATGATAATTCCAATTATTGCTATATTATTATGTATTGGAGCGCAAGCTTTTTTAATTAAGAAAGTGATGAATGATGATAAAAATAACACATGTGAATCCAATTGGTGGTTAAAAGTCATTTCGGTAATTGGTTGTATTATAGCTGCCATTAGAATGTTAATTATATTATTTGATTATTCAGTTGAATACAATATTGAATATAATATTTATAATCGTTAATTTTATTTTTTTAGCTGATAACTAAAATATCCAGCCAAACAAAACATCAATATGGCGAACACTACTTTGATAACACCATATCGCCATAACCATATTTTTGAACCACATTCGCAACTTTGATCACATTGATAACAATTAGTATTTGCTGTACTTATGGAGTGGATACCCAAAATCAATAAAATCACAGCAAATATAACCGATCCTATCATATGTTGTGTAAAAAGTGTCTCTAATTCATTTATGGGTATCAAACCCTTATAATTAAATCCCTTTATATTTTCCATTAAAGCTGACATTATATATATATATTCTTGAAAAAAAATTGATATTTAAATAGAATAGAAAAAAGGTACTTAAACAAATGGCAATATTAGTAAGCAATGGGAAAAACAAATAAAATAACTCAAGATTCAGGATTAATTTGCAATGTTAATACAGTCAAAGCAAAACTCAAAGATTTTTATGAAATGCAAGGAATTGCAATTCCAATGTTTAGTGGGGGTCAAGCCTCAATGACAGCAACTTTACAAAAAACATTAACAATGATTTTAAAAGAATGTTCTAATACAACTGGAAAAGATAAAAGTGGTGTTAAATTAGTAAACAGAGAATCAGTAAAATATGCAGTTTTATTACATCAAGGATTTAATCAATATTTTTTAGCCAAATTTAATCAATTTGATCCAACTCAATTATATAAAGATCAAGTTCCAATTTCAACATCTGAAATGGATGAGGTCATCAAAAGTGTAGATTCTGATTTATCTTTGACACCAAAAGCAAGAAATATGGTTTGCTATTTATTATTAAAAGTTTTTAATGATATTTCTTACACTTGTTCACAATTATTGGAATTTTCTAAAAAGAAATCATTGGATGCAAGATGTGTTATGTCTAGTATTGGTATTAAATTCACAGATAGTGTTTCACAAGAACTCAAAACAGAAGTTGTTAGAGTAGCAAAAGCATTGGGTGATGATTTAGAAGACACTCAAGAGACAGATAAAGCAGAAGAGCCATCAAATAACACTCAAACTGCCGCTGTTGATGAAGCTGATGGTGGCGAAGAACCTGATCCCAAAAAAACAGCTAAAAAAGATGTTAAAAAAACTGAAGAAGCTAAGGATACAAAACCAAAAGATAATAAACCAAAGACCGGGAATAAGGCCGCGGCTAAAGCTCCAACAATTGATGAAGAAGAACATGATGGTGAAGAAGATCAAGGTGAAGAAGCTCCTGTTGAAGAAATTAAAACAACAAAACCAACTGGAAAACCAGCTACAGGAAATAAACCAGTTACAGGAAATAAACCTGCAAAACCACAACCACAAAAAACTGGTAAAGCAGGTGGTAAATAATTTATTTATCTTTATTTATTAAATAAATAACATAAGTCTAATGCCAATATATTAGAGGTAAAAATTCGGATTCTCTTTCACTGTCTTTGGCCACATCCAAATGAACTATGTGGGGATTACTTACAGAAGTCTCATTCTTTATAGATACAAATCTAACTGTGAAAATAGAATAAGGTAAAAATAAAAATTCCTTTTCGTTTGCCACATTACTATGATCACTGATACTGTTGACATTATAACATTTTGTTTTAGAAACAGAATCTAAATGAAATATGTATAATACAGAATCTATTTTTCTTTGAACTGCTCTATGACAAAACATTTCTCCAATTTTCCTTTGTGTAGATGTTGCCAAAAACATTGGACATCTATATTTTAATCCTTCTTTAAAATTTTTAATTTCAGATAAAGGTATACCACCACCTCTATATAAAAGATCATCTTTAGGCCATTCTATATTATCTAATTGACTTTGAGTTATATGACATAATCCTTTAATGATTGGCATTGCAAATTTAATTGCATTGAGTGAATCGTCCCTTAGAACTTCACATAACATTGAAGATAATTCCATTTTATTTAAAGCCTTAGCACTTGTCCATAATCTGGAACAAACAGAACTAACATTTGTAAAAGATTTATGTTTTTCTAAAACTTCTTGTTGGATTTCATTAAAAAATTTCAAACCATCATCTTCACTAGTATTTTTTAATCCACAATAAAATTCAATAAATTTTCTTAGTTTTTTGAATATTTCATCTTGATACTTTGCCATAGGAGTTGATAACATAATTACTTTATAATTGGATGTGGCATAATATTTTGTTTTATTAGGAAATTTATCTTTTAATGTGTCAATTTCTTTGTAAATTAGATTCTTTGGACCTAATGGTATTTGCATTTTTTCCATATCTTCTAATGTCAAAGTGATAAGATCATTTCCAGTTATAAGATTTTCAACAAATGATATGGGCTCGTAATTTGGACACAATCTCATAATCCACATTTTTACTTCTTCAACAGTCCATAAATTTACTGATTTTTGAAGGAAATCTAATTTTTTTATATCTAATTGAGCATTCCATCTCTCGTCAAATTCTTCTTTCATTTTAATAAATTCTTTTTTGTATGACTCATCTATTTTTTGAATTTCTAAGTTGTGTTTTTCTTTTTCTGTATTAAGCATTTGTTCGAATTCTCTTTGTTGAAGTTCTGTTATTGAAGAAATTAATTCATTTGTGTGGCGTTCAAATGAAATAGATACATCTTTAATGAATTTGTCTTTATCAAAAATAGAATTCAAATGGGGATATAAATCAGGAAATGTTTTTTGAAATATCAGTTCTGGTTCAGTCAAAATAATTTTCAATTCCGATTCCATTTTACCATCCGGAGTCAAAGGCCACAAATCGGGAAATGTTGTCATGATATCATTA
>Ga0315284_10005423_pt1 | contig 18107 bp, 30 predicted proteins | sample YL17G09_16_MG_FD_203696 | JGI IMG/M metagenome (GOLD analysis project Ga0315284, IMG submission 203696) | Sediment microbial communities from Yellowstone Lake, YNP, Wyoming, USA - YL17G09_16 | ecosystem: Environmental > Aquatic > Freshwater > Lake > Sediment | place: USA: Wyoming | collected...
GTTGCCCGTTACGGTTATACAGGCCGGCCCCTGTGTCGTTACGCAGGTCAAGACCGTCGAGACGGACGGCTATAACGCGGTGCAGATGGGTTATGACGACGTGAAGAAGTCCCGTATGAAGAAGCCGGAAATTGGTCATGCCGACAAGGCAAAAACAACGCCGAAGAGATTTGTCAGGGAAATGCGTTTGCCCAACGACGCAAAGATGGAATTCAATCCGGGTGATTCGATGACCGTTTCGGTGTTTGCAGACACAAAAAGAGTGGACGTCATCGGGACCAGCAAGGGCAAGGGATTTGCCGGCCCGATGAAGCGATACCATTTTGGCGGTATGCCGGGTTCACACGGGACCGAACGCAAACACCGTTCACCGGGTTCCCAGGCGGGTTATGGAACCGACCGGGGTCACGGCGGAAATATAAAGAAGGGCAAGAAGATGGGGGGGCATCTGGGTGCGGTGCGAGTAACGGTCAAGACCCATCGGCTTGTCTCGATAGACCAGGAAAATAACCTGCTGGTAATCAAAGGGTCGGTGCCGGGGCCTGCAGGGGGTTACGTGGTGGTGCGGAGCGCGCAGAAAGGATAGCCGTAAGCACTCGTCTCGGCGAAGGCAAGAGCTATGGGTATAAGCAATTGCTAAAGACGCCGAGCCGGAGCTGGACAGGGTTTAGCAGATGATTAATTTGCCTGTATACGATAGAGACGGACGAGAGGTTGACAGCCTGAAGGTTGATAAGTCGGCGTTTGGGGGACGCGTGAGGTACGCGTTGTTGAAGCAGGCGATAGTGATGTATCATGCAAATAAGCGCGTTGGAACGGCAGCGACGAAGAACAGGTCTATGGTGGAAGGTTCGACGCGAAAGCTATATGCACAAAAGCACACCGGTAACGCACGAGCCGGCACTATAAGGACGGGCAAGCGGGTGGGCGGAGGCGTGACGTTTGCCAAGGTGGCGCGGGATTTCAGCCAGCGAATGCCGAAAAAGCAAAAGCAACTGGCGAGAGATTCGGCGATATTGGCGAAGCTTTTGAGCAACAACGTGGTGGTTGTTGACCAGTTGAAGTTTGAGAAACCGAAGACAAAGGATTTTGCGAATATATTAGGCAATTTGAAGATAGACCGCAGTTGTCTTGTGGTAACGGGCGACTATGACGAGACGGTTTACCGTTCGGCGAGGAACATACCGAAGATTTTGGTGCTGCCGGCGGCCGAGTCAAACGCGGGAGATATTTGCGGGCACACCAAGGTGCTGTTTACGAAAGAGGCGTTCCTGTCTCTTATGAACAAGGACAAGGGCGGCGAGAATTAGCTGCCGGCATTATGGACGACTATAATATCATAATCAGGCCATTGATTACAGAGCAGGGAACGCACCTTGCGAGCAAGGTAAGTGCATACGCGTTTGAAGTGAACAAGGCTGCGAACAAGCAGCAGGTAAAGGGCGCCGTTGAGCGGCTGTATAACGTGAAGGTCAGCAGGGTAAGGACCGCCAACAGGAAAGGGAAACTCAGGCGCAAGGGCAAGATGATGGGTTACACGGCGGACTGGAAAAAGGCCGTTGTGTACCTGGAGCGGGATTATCACATAGACCTGTTCTAAAAAAGAAGAAAGCAAGAGGCGGCGTATGGGAATCAGAATTTACAATCCGACAAGTGCGGGACGAAGAAACAGCTCGGTCAACGATTTTGCCGAGTTGACTATCGATAGGCCGGAAAAGTCGCTGTGTATTCGCATAAAGAAAGCGGGCGGCAGGAATCATAGTGGAATGACGATGGTTCGGTTCAGAGGCGGTGGAGCAAGAAAGCTTTACCGCCTTATTGATTTTAAGCGCGACAAGGACGGCATCCCGGCTAAGGTGGCGACGGTCGAGTATGACCCGAACCGAAATTGTTACATATCGTTGCTGCACTATATCGACGGCGAGAAGCGATATATATTGGCGCCGGAGGGTATGAAGCAGGGCGACAAGGTGGAGAGCGGCCCGACTTGCGAGCCGAAGGCGGGCAACGCGATGCCGCTGGATGCGATTCCGAGCGGCCTTGAGGTTCATAATATTGAGATGATGGCCGGTCAGGGCGGCAAGTTAGTGCGAGTGGCCGGCGGTGCGGCGAGAATCATCGCGAAAGAAGGCGACTGGGTAACGCTTATGTTGCCCAGCGGTGAGATGCGAATGATTCGCAAGGAATGTCGGGCGACAATAGGCCGGCTTAGTAACGCCGACTATCAGAATATCACCTGGGGCAAGGCGGGGCGGACGCGACATCTGGGTCGCAGGCCGCACGTCCGCGGCAAGGCCCAGAACCCGGTATCTCACCCGCTCGGCGGGGGCGAAGGCAGGAGCAATGGCGGACGACATCCCTGCTCGCCGACAGGCGTGCTGGCAAAGGGCGGCAAGACAAGGTGTCCGCGAAAGGTAAGCAACAAGAGAATCATCCGAAGGCGCAGAGGCACCTTGCATGGGCAGCAGACAGTGTAAGGCAGGAAAGGAATTATCGAGGCCGGATGGCCGGCTTGGGGAAACCGAATGGGAAGATCGCTTAAAAAAGGGCCGTTCGTTGACGCAAAGCTGTTTGCCAAGGTCAGCAGGCAGATGCAGACAGGGGCTCGTGACCCGATAAAGACGTGGGCTCGCAGGTGCACGATAACACCGGAGTTTGTAGGTTTTACTTTTATGGTGCACAACGGCAAGATGTTCCATAAGGTATATGTTACCGAGGACATGGTGGGTCATAAGCTTGGGGAATTTTCCCCGACGAGGGTATTCAGGGGCCATTCAACGAGGAAGGTAGAAGAGGCACCGGCGTCGGCACCGAGATAAGGTGGTAATCTGTTATGTTAAGCGGCAAGAAGCTAAAACAACTTAGTCAGCAGCGGAAGGTAAGCGTGGAGCAGTTGGCCGGCCAGCTCGCGAGAGCGGGGCTGGACAAGCAGGCCGCGGTCTCGGCGGTCAAGAACTGGCAGAAGGGGTTGTTTAAGCCGAGGCCCCGCAGCGAAGACGTCAAACGTCTTGCGGCTGCGCTGGGGGTGGAAGCCAACGAGCTGCTCGGTTGGTGTTCATCGTATCGCTATGCACCGCTGTCGCCAAGCAAGGCACGGCTGGTGACGCAGTTGATAGTCGGACGTCCCGTGCAGGATGCGCTGGATATTCTGAAGTTTACGAGGAAACGTGCCGTGGAAATGGTCGGCAAGGCGCTAAGCGCCGCGGTTGCCGACGCGGACGAGCAGGAAGCGGACGTGGATAATCTTTATGTGAGCGAAGCGAGAGTGGATGATGCCGGCATTCGGATTGGGACCAAGCGGTGGATAGCCAAGGACAGGGGCAGGGCACATCCTCTTCGCAAGAAGGGTTGTCATATACATGTGACGGTTTCGCAGCCGTAACCAAGTATAGAAGCGAATGCAATTATGGGTCAGAAGGTATCGCCAATAGGTTTCAGGACAGGTATAACGCGGGGCTGGCAAAGCACGTGGTTTGCATCGAAGGCGGACTACGGGACGTTTCTTGTTGAGGATCAGAAGATTCGCGAATACATCGACAAGAAATACAACCGTCAGATGCCGAAGGGAGGGGTTGCGAGGATTGAGGTGATTCGCACTCGCAACGAGGTTACGGTTACGCTGCACAGCGCTCGGCCTGGAGTGGTGATTGGCCCGCGTGGCGGCGAGGTGGATAAGCTGCGCGAAGAGATAGAGGCATTGACGGGTCGCAAGGTGACCGTCAACGTGGTTGAGGTTTCGGAGCCGGACCTGAACGCCTTTTTGGTGGCGGAGGCGCTTGCGGAGCAGCTTTGCAAGCGTGCGTCTTTCAGGCGCACGATGAAGCAGTTTTGTGAGGCGGCGATGAACGCCGGCGCCAAGGGCGTGAAGATTATGTGTTCAGGGCGGTTAGCCGGGGCTGAGATAGCCCGGAGAGAGACGCAGAAGACGGGAAGTATCCCGCTGCACACGCTGGATGCGGATGTTGATTATTCTACGGCCCGCGCGGAGACGACATACGGGACGATAGGGATAAAGGTTTGGGTTTACAAGGGGCTTTTTGGTGAGCAGCCGGAGGCCAGGCAGGCGCGTCGTCGTCGCCCATTCCGGCGTGCAGAGGTTGCCGGCGGTGAGGTTTCGAGTGGGCCGGCGGCGGGACAGCCAGGGCCTGGAGTCCAGACAGGCGGCGGCGTGTTGGGTGATAACGTCAAACCATTGGCGGCTGAAAAGCCCGAAGAGGGCAAGCCGCAGGGGAGCTGATAAGGGAATCATAGGTTGGTTATAGATTTTAGCACGAGGATTACAGAATGGCTTTGATGCCGAAAAGAGTCAAGTATCGTAAGAGCCAGCGCGGCAAGATGAAGGGCAACGCGAGCAGGGCGAATTACGTCGCGTTCGGCGAGTACGGCTTGCAGGCATTGGAGATGAGCTGGATCAGCGCGAAGAACATAGAGGCCGGTCGCGTGGCGGCGACGCATTATCTACAGCGTGAGGGCAAGGTATATTTGAGGATATTCCCGTATAAGCCGGTAAGCGCCAAGCCGCTTGAGACGCGAATGGGTAAAGGCAAAGGTGAGCCGGCGTTTTGGGTGGCGAGGGTCAGGCCTGGGATGGTTATGTTTGAGGTCGGCGGCGTTGACGAGGAAGTGGCCAAGCGCGCGTTGTCGCGGGTGGCACACAAGATGCCGATAAAGTGCAGATTAGTCAGACGCAGGCATACGGTGGGATAAGGGTATTGAGATGAAGGCGAGTCTTTATCGTGAGATGAGCACCGATGAGCTTGAAAGCAAGATTGGAGAGCTTGAGCGGCATATGTTTGATTTGCGTTCGCAGGCGGCGACGGAAAAGCTGCAGGACTGCAAGGCGGTGATAAATACGCGTCGTGAGATAGCGAGGATAAAGACGATATTGCGTCAGCGGGAGATTGCGGCCAAACAGCAGTAGCGGCCGGCGATAAGGAAACAAAGGATGCAGGAAAGCAAGGTCAAGACAACGGAAGCAGTGGTGGTCAGCAAGGGCGGCAGCAAGAGCATAAAGGTCGCCATAGACTACCTGTACAAGCATCCGAAATACGGCAAGTTTATGAGAAGGCAGACGCGGCTGATTGTTCATGATGAGCGTAACGAGGCGGGCGTAGGCGACGTGGTTGAAGTTGCCGAGTGCAGGCCATACAGCAAGACCAAGAGCTGGCGTCTTGTGCGCATTTTGACAAAGGCGGCTGGGGAACAGCCGCAACAATAGGAAGAGCAGACGATGATACAACAGGAAACGATAATAAATATAGCTGACAACTCCGGCGTAAAATCGGCGTTGTGCATCAGGGTTCTGGGCCAGAGCGGCGCTCACGGCAAGTTCACGCGGGCGGTGGCCGGCGTCGGCGACATCGTTTGCGTGGCGATAAAGAAGTGGCTGCCCACCTGCCAGCTTGACAACAAGAAGGTGCACAAGTGCGTTATCGTTCGCACCAAGCACCCGCTCAGGCGTGCCGACGGCAGCTACGTGCGGTTTGACACCAATGCGGCAGTTATGATTGACGGCGAGGGTAACCCGATAGGGACTCGCATTTTTGGCGCGGTTGCCCGCGAGCTTCGTGAGAAGAATTATATGAAGATTATTTCGCTTGCCAGCGAGGTGGTTTGACAGGCGTTTGTAAAGGTTTCGGGATACGGCAGATGGCGATGCGCGTGAAAAAGGATGATATGGTGCAGGTGATAACCGGCGACTACAGGGGGAAGACTGGCAAAGTGCTTCGCGTGCTGCGAGATGAAAACAAGATAGTTGTCCAGGGGATAAACCTGGCGAAGAAGCACGTTAAGCCGTCGCGAAGGAATCCCGGCGGCGGGCGGATAAATATCGAGCAGCCGATTCATATAAGCAACGTTCTGCCGGTTAATCCAAAGACATCCAAGGGCAGCAAGGTGCGGTATGAGATTGGCAAGGATGGCTCCAAGATGCGCGTTGCCAAAGACGGCACAAAGATAAGTGAAGTGAGGCATCCCAAGAAGAAGTAAACGGCGGTAATTAACGATGGCACGGTTGAAGGACTTATATAAATCGAAGGTTGTTGGCGAACTGACAAAAGAGTTCGGATACAAGAACCGGATGGCGGTGCCGCGCCTGGAGAAGATAGTTGTCTCGATGGGCGTGGGCAAGGCGGTGCAGGACAAGAAGTTTCTCGAACTGGCCAAGGCCGACCTTACGCTGATAACCGGGCAGATGCCGCAGGCGTGCAAGGCCAAGAAGAGCGTCTCGAATTTCAAGGTTCGCGCGGGGCAGGAGACCGGTTTGAAGGTTACCATCCGCGGGGAACGGATGTATGAGTTTATGGACCGGCTGATAAGTCTGGCGATACCGCGGGTGCGGGATTTTCGGGGTCTTAGTCCCAACGGTTTTGACGGCAGAGGCAGCTACTCGATGGGGCTGAGCGAGCAGACGGTTTTCCCGGAAATCAACCAGGCGAAGGTTGAGTTTCAGCAGGGTATGAACATCACGTTTGTAACGACGGCCAAAAGCAATGACGAGGCCAGAAGGATGTTGGCGCTGTTTGGTATGCCGTTCAGGATTCCGAAGAGCGGCGAAAAAGCTGGACAGGCAGAAACGGACTAATTTTTGGTTATAACGATAAGTTAAAGGTTTTTGCGAGCAACTATGTCTACGAAGGCCCTTGAAAACAAGGTAAAGAAGAAACAGAAGTTCAGGGTAAGGCAGTACACTCGCTGCGAGATTTGCGGCAGGGCCAGGGCTGTCTATCAGAAGTTCAAGGTTTGTCGGCTTTGCTTCAGAAAGCTTGCCCATGAGGGCAAGATACCTGGGGTAAAAAAGGCGAGTTGGTGAGAACCGCCAGATAAAGGTTCCAACTGTGAGGAAATAAGAGAAGTAAATATGAGCTTGAGTGACCCAGTAGCGGATATGTTGACGAGGATTCGCAACGGCGTGCGGATAAAGAGCAGGCAGGTGAACATCAGATGCTCGAAGGTCTGCATGGCGGTTGCGTCGGTTTTGAAGACGGAAGGTTATATAGAGGACTTTGAGCGGATAGAGGACGCAACGCAGGGGATATTGAGGATTACGCTGAAATACGACCAGGCGGGCTGCGGTGCCATAGAGCAAATCAAGAGGGTAAGCAAGCCCGGCTGTCGGGTTTACTCGTCGGTTGATGATTTGCCCGTTGTGATGAATGGGATGGGGATACTGGTGGTTTCGACGAGTAAAGGGCTGATGAGTGATAAAAGCTGCCGGCAGGCCAAAATCGGCGGCGAAATAATCTGCACGGTGAACTGATGAGTCGCATAGGTAAAAAACCGATTGGTATTCCTCCCGGCGTGAAGGTCGAGCAGACAGGCCGGCAAGTGAAGGTTTCAGGCCCGTTGGGCAGCCTGGAGGTTGGTTGTCGTTTGGGCATACAGGTCCGGCTTGACGGCGCAACCCAAAGTATAGTGGTCGAGAACGAGCACCCCGAAATTCGCGAGGACAAGGCGCTGCACGGGACGATTCGGGCGCTATTGGCGAATATGGTGGAAGGGGTGAGCAAGGGCTTCGAGAGGAAGCTTGAGGTGTTCGGGACGGGCTATACCGTTAAGGAGCAAAGCGGCAAACTGGTCCTGCAGGTAGGTTTTGCCAATCCGGTGGAGATGGCGATACCGCAGGGCGTTAAGGTGAAAATAGAAGTGCCGGCGACCAGAGGTGATGACACGCCTGCCAGGTTTAGTTTGTCGTCGGCGGATAAATGTGTGCTGGGGCGATTTGCCGCGGACGTGCGAAAAGCAAGACCTCCAGAGCCATACAAAGGCAAGGGGATTCGTTACGGCGGCGAGGTCGTGAAGCACAAGGTCGGCAAGACGTTTGCTTCGGGGACAGCATAGTATAGATTTTTCGGTGGTAAAGAATGAGCAGGAAAGACGTACAAAGAGCTGCACAAAGACGCAAGTTTCACGTGCGTAAGAAGGTGCAGGGGACGCCCGAGCGGCCGAGGTTGTCGGTATTCCGCTCGAACAAGCACATCTACGTTCAGGTGATAGACGACGTAGCAGGTTTGACCCTTGCTTCCGCCAGCACCAAATCGAAGGCCATGCGGGACAAAGTCACAAAGACGGGCAACAAAAAAGCGGCGGAAATGGTGGGCGAAGCGGTTGCCAAGCAGGCGCTGGGTGTGGGCATCAAGTGCGTGTGTTTTGACAGGGGGCCGTACAGATTTCACGGCAGGGTCAAGAGTCTTGCGGATGCGGCCAGAAAAGCGGGACTTGTATTTTGAAGGCGGAAAAGGAACACGGTGAGTCTGGAGAATAAAATTGGCACAAGATGCGATTAGACCGATGGAACAGGAAGAGTTGCCATTAGAGGATAGAGTGGTTAAGGTGTATCGGTGCGCCAAGGTGGTCAAGGGCGGGCGAAGATTTGGCTTTGGGGCATTGGTGGTAGTGGGTGACCGCGCGGGGACGGTTGGCATCGGCTATGGCAAGGCTAATGAGGTTCCGGCGGCGGTTGAGAAGGGTGTGAAAGGCGCGAAGAAGGACCTGCGGAAGATTCAGTTGTCGGGGCGGACGGTTCCTCATCAGATTACCGGGAAGTTCGGTTCAACGCGGATAACGATTGTGCCGGCCAGTCCGGGAACGGGCGTTATTGCCGGTTCGAGTGCACGTGCGGTGCTGGAATATGCAGGCATTCAGGATGTGCTTACCAAGGTATACGGCAGCACGTCAGCCAAGAACGTTGTGAAGGCCACAATGGACGGGTTGTTGAGGTTGCGCAGCAAAGAGATGATTGAAGCTCTTCGAGGCGTAGAGGTGCAGCCGGTAAAAAGGTGGTGAGATAAAAGATGTATGAGTGGCAGATAACTTCTGTTGCGGGCAAACATAAGTCGTGCAAGCGTCTCGGCAGAGGCACAAGCAGCGGCCACGGCAAGACATGCGGGCGCGGGCACAAGGGGAGCCGCAGCCGCTCTGGCGCGATGCGAGGGTCGCTGTACGAAGGCGGACAAATACCCGTGTTTCGGCGGATGCCGAAGCGGGGCTTCAGCAACTTCGAGTTTGCCCAGCGGTATGAGGTTGTAAATGTTTCACAACTGGAAAGATTTGAAGACGGCAGTGCCGTGGGTTTGCAGACACTTTGCGACGTTGGTTTGATTGACAGTTGCGACAGCAGGGTGAAGGTTCTCGGTGGCGGAGAGCTGACCAAGCGATTGCAGGTTACTGCACACAGGTTCAGCAAGTCCGCCGAGCAGAAGATTACCGGTTGCGGCGGGATGGTAGAGACTATATAAAAAGCGGTTTGTGATTTTCAGGAATTGCTGTTATCCAAGAAGGCGAAAATGCTTAGGACAGTAGTCAACATATTTAAGATTGCGGATTTGCGGAACAAGGTGCTTTTTACGGTGGGGCTGCTGCTTATCTACAGGGTCGGCTTTCATATTGCCATACCCGGATTTGATATGGGGGCGATAGCGGCGGCGGCCGGGGCGAGAGACACGGAAAGTCCGTTCGGGCGGGCTGCCGAGATGATGCAGATATTTACGGGCGGCAACCTTGACAACAGCAGTTTGTTTGGTCTTGGTATTATGCCCTATATTACGGCCTCGATTATTTTGATGTTGCTGCAGGAGGTTATGCCGGCTTTGAAGAAGCTGCGGCTGGAAGGGCAGACGGGTTACAAGAAAATACAGGAGTATACGCGGTATCTAACGGTGCCTATCTGCGTGATTCAGTCGTTGATGTATATGCAGCTTTTGGGTGTCTACACCTATCCGGGGATGCGCACGCAGGCGGCGATAATGGGTATTTTTAGTATGACTGCAGGGACGATATTTTTGATGTGGCTTGGCGAACAGATTGACGAGTACGGCATGGGCAACGGCATCAGTTTGATTATTATGGCGGGGATAATATCGCGGATGCCGTGGGCGATACAAAAGCTTATCGGCAACGTTTCTTTCAATGTTGCCGCTCCTGCGGGCAGCATTGGTCCGACGAAGATTCTGGTGCTTGTCGGCGCGTTTGTGTTTGTTGTTGCAGGCGCCATACTGATAACGCAGGGGCAGAGGCGAATACCCGTTCAACAGGCGAAGATGATGCGTGGTCGGCGAATGTACGGCGGTCAAAGGCATTATCTGCCTCTTCGGGTTAACCACGGCGGCGTGATGCCGATAATTTTCGCGTCGGCGTTTATGACTTTTTTGCCGGTGATTATAAGCCAGCTGGGGCGGATAGGCGCGCTTGCGAATTCCGGTATTTTCATGACTTTGCAGGGCACTATGGCTCCACACGCGTTCACTTACAACGTCGTATATATGGTGTTGATATTCCTGTTTGCATATTTCTGGGTTGCAGTTCAGTTCCAGCCGAAAGAGCTTGCCAAAAATCTCAGGGATTCGGGCAGCTTCATCCCGGGATTGCGCCCGGGTCGCAGAACGGCGGAATATCTTGAGACGGTGATGACGAGGGTGACTTATTACGGCGGGTCGTTCGTGGCTATAATCGCCGTGGTGCCGTCGGTGGTAATGCGATTGTTAGGCGTTGACTGGCGAGTTGCGACGTTTCTTGGCGGGACGGGACTGTTGATAGTGGTCAGCGTTTCACTGGACCTCGTTCAGCGGATAGAGGCCAGCTTACTAATGCACAGCTATGAAGGGTTCAGTGAGACCGGCAGGATAAAAGGAGCGTATTCATGAGGATAGTGCTGTTAGGCGCTCCCGGTGCCGGCAAAGGTACGCAGTGCAAGTATATAGTGGACAGATACCATTTACTGCACCTGTCGAGCGGGGATATCCTCAGACGTCACAGGGTGAGGGGGACCGAGTTGGGCAAAAAGGCCCAGAGTTATATGGATTCCGGAGGACTTGTGCCGGATAACGTTATTATCGAGATGATGATTGGCGAAATCGGCAGGGCGCCTGCCGGCGGCTATGTGCTGGACGGTTTTCCTCGCACGGTAAAGCAGGCGGCCGGTCTTGATAAGGCGCTAGGCGACAAGGACGAAAAGATAGACGCGGTTTTGAATCTGAGCGTGGATGAGGACGTGATTGTCAGAAGGATAACGGGCAGACGGATTTGTCCGAAGTGCGCCGCGGTTTATCACATTGAGAATGTAAGACCTCGTGTTGACGGGGTATGCGATAAAGACGGCAGCAAACTTGTTCAGCGGCCTGATGATACGGCTGAGGTGGTGATAACGCGGCTGAAAAATTATAACGAGCAGACGGCGCCTTTAGTTGATTATTATAATCGCGGGGATTCCGTCTATACAATAGACGCCAACGGGGACGCGGAAGACGTAAAGGAGCTGATATTCAGCAAGCTCGACTCTTTGGCATGACGTGTGGCTTTTTAGATGGCTATAACGCTTCGCAGCCGACGTGAGATTGAATTGATGCGTGATGCAGGCGCCGTTGTAGCCGATGTTCTTTCAAAATTGCAGGAGATTGCCAGTCCCGGGGTAAGCACGGCCCAATTAGACGACGTGGCGACAAAGATGACTTTGCAGGTCGGTGCGCAGCCCCTATTTAAGGGCGTGCGAAATCCGAGCGCCCGGACGCCGTTTCCCGGTGCGATTTGCGCGTCGATTAACGAGCAGGTGGTTCATGGGATACCATCAGATGATGTCAAGCTCAAGGAAGGCGACATTTTGAGTATTGATTTCGGTGCGCGGCTTCACGGGTATTGCGGCGACGCTGCCATTACGGTTGCCGTCGGTGAGGTATCTGATGAGAATCGCCGGTTGATGGATGTTACCAGGCAGGCGCTTGAGACGGCAATAGCCAGGGCGGCCCCGGGGATTCGTTGGAGCAGGATAGCGGGCGAAATGCAAAGGTTGGCCGAGTCAGCGGGATTTTCAGTGGTAAGAGAGTTCGTCGGGCACGGAATCGGCAGCCAGATGCACGAGGAACCGCGGGTGCCGAACTTCGTCAGTGAGGAACTCCTGGCGGACGACATTGTCCTGGCTGAAGGGATGGTGCTGGCGGTTGAGCCGATGATTAACAGCGGCACCAGTGATGTTCGAACGTTGAAGGATGGCTGGACGGTTGTAACCAAAGACGGGAAGTGTTCGGCCCATTTTGAACATACGATAGCGATAACCAACGATGGATGTGAAGTGTTGACGGCAAAGTAGTTTATGACCAAAAAGGATGCCATAAGGCTGCAGGCAGAGGTGACCGAAGCGCTGCCGAATGCGATGTTCAGAGTTAAGCTTGAGAACGGACATCAAATTCTGGCGCACGTTTCGGGTAAAATGCGGATGCACTTTATTCGAATACTGCCCGGCGATACGGTCACCGTTGAGATGTCGCCTTATGACCTGAACAGGGGCCGGATAGTTCTGCGTAATTAGACGGCCGGTTGTGTTGTGTTCCCGCCATACGTTGGGCGGGCAAGTATTTTGCAAGGCGGATTTTAGCAATGAAAGTGAGAAGTTCGGTAAAGCGTATTTGTGAAAACTGCAGGATTGTGCGTCGCAGAGGCGTTGTGCATGTGATTTGCAGCAACCCCCGTCACAAGCAGCGACAGGGGTGATTTGGGTGCGCAAGTGAATTACGGCTTGAAGGAAGTTAAAAGGAGCTGATATGCCGCGTGTTGTTGGTGTTGATATTCCCAATCAAAAGGCGATGTGGATTGCGCTGACCTATGTTTACGGCATAGGCAGACACACTGCTGAGGAGATTCTCAAAGAGGCGAAGGTCAATAAGGATACCAAGGCGGGCAAGCTGACGGAAGACGAGTTGAGCCGAATCACCCAGATTATCGAGCGCAGTTACGTCGTCGGGGGGCAGCTTCGCAGACAGATATCGCAGAATATTGCACGCTTGCGTGACATTTCCTGTTACAGAGGTGTTCGCCACAGAAAGGGGCTGCCTGTTCGCGGTCAGCGGACGCGGACCAACGCCAGGACGCGTAAAGGGCCAAGGAAGACGGTGGCCGGAAAGAAGGGCGTGAAAGAGGTTCATTAATAGTTGTTTTGTTTTCGTAATGCCTGTTTTGTTTTGACGCTTGGGGTTTTAGAACAATGGCGAATGTTGGAAAACGTAAGGTCAGGAAGAACGTAGCAAAGGCGGTCGTTCACATAAAAGCGTCGTTCAATAATACGCTGATTACAGTGACGGACACGGAAGGGGATACGCTTTGCACAAGTTCGGCTGGTTGCGTGGGCTTCAAAGGTGCGCGTAAGAGCACGCCGTTTGCGGCCCAGCAGGCGGCACAGCGTGCCGCCAGTGCGGCTATGCGCAACGGTGTCCGTGAGGTCGAGGTGAAGGTGAAAGGGCCTGGTCCTGGGCGGGAATCCGCGATTGCCGCATTACAGCAGGCGGGGCTGCGGATTTCATCGATAGAAGATGTAACGCCGCTGCCTCATAACGGGTGCCGGTCTCGCAAACGCAGGCGGGTGTAGGTTTTTAATGTGGCTGTTGGTGAGCGAATAATGGTTTGTATTAGAGAATCTTAGGAGATTGGTTAGAACAAATGGGACGTTATCTTGGTTCATCTTGTAAGCATTGTCGTCGTGAAGGCATCAAGTTGATGCTGAAGGGCGGCAGGTGTGAAACAGCGAAGTGCCCGGTGGAGAAAAAGCAGCGGGGTTTGGCGCCTGGGATGCACGGCTGGCGCAGGGGCCGGCCGAGCGAATACGGGGTTCGGCTTCGTGAAAAGCAGAAGGTCAAGCGGTACTACGGGATTATGGAACGGCAGTTTATGCGGTATTTTCACCAGGCCGAGAGATTGAAGGGCAACACCGGCAAGACGCTGCTGCAACTGTTGGAAAGACGGCTTGATAACGTGGTTTACAAGCTGAATTTTGCGCCGTCGAGGAAATCAGCTCGGCAGTTGATTACCCATGGACACATATATGTCAATGGGCGCAAGGTTGATTTGCCGGACTACGGCGTTGACGTGGGCGACAAGATTGCGGTCAAAGGTTCAGAGAAAAGCGTCAAGAAGGTTAAGCAGCAGTTAGACCCTAACCCGAGCTTTACGACGCAGGGCTGGTTGCAGTTGGACCGTGCCAAGCCGGAGGCAACGGTCGTGGCGCTGCCGACAAGGGATGATGTGCAAATCCCGGTCGAAGAACAGTTGGTTGTTGAATTCTGTTCGAGGTAGTTTTGGGTTGGCTGGTTTGGTTGCGGTCTGGCGGTTAATGGGAACTGGATGGTAGTAATTGAATCTGAGGAGACCTGTATGCGAATTACATGGCGCGGTCTGGAATTGCCGACACATGTTGAGCGTGATAAGAAGGTGGCGAACAACAGATATGGGAAGTTCTATATCGAGCCGTTCGAGCGCGGCTTCGGCACGACCATCGGCAACAGCTTAAGACGGGTTTTACTCAGCTCACTTGAAGGCAGTGCGGTAACATCCATCAAGATAACGGGAGTCAACCACGAATTTACCTCGATAAATGGCGTGATGGAGGATGCAACAGACATTATTCTAAACGTCAAGAATCTGACGGTTCGGCTTCAGGGAGACGGCCCGAAACTGATGAAGGTTACCGCCAACAAGGCGGGGGTGGTGACGGCGGCTAATATCGTTGCCGACCCCGCGATAGAGATAGTAGACAAAGACAAGGTCATAGCCACTTTGACCAAAGATGTGAATTTAGAGATGGAGATGGTGGTTGAAAGCGGTCGTGGTTATGTGCCCGCTTCGGAACGGCTTGCCGTGGCCGACAGATACGAGCAGGAAATCGGCAGGATAGTGCTCGATGCGGCGTATTCACCTGTAACAAGGGTCCGTTATGCCACCGAGGACACGCGCGTCGGGCAGAGGACCAATTATGACCGGCTGATACTTGAGATATGGACCGATGGCGCCATTACGCCGGATATGGCGCTGGTCGAAGCGGCAAAGATTCTGCGCAAGCACATCAATCCGTTCGTGCAGTACAGTAAGGTGGGGACCGAAACGGTGGCGGGCGAGGCGGCGGTTGAAGAATCCCAGCCCAAAGTGGATAAGGAACTGGAAGTCAAGCTGAATATGCCCATTCAGGAGCTTGAGCTTTCGGTTCGGGCGAGCAACTGCCTCGAATCGGTGAAGGTTGAGACCGTCAGGCAACTCGCTAAAATGACGGAAGCAGAGTTGCTGGAGATTCGCAGCTTCGGCAAAACCAGCTTGCGAGAGGTCAAGAGAAAGCTTGCGGATATCGGCTTGTCGCTGGGAATGACTGGAATAGATTGATTCAGGGTGTTTTGCCCTGCGTTTTTGCAGCGGGGCGTAAATTTGTCCGCCGCAGGCGGAAAGGGAATTTTGGTTTATGCGTCACAGAGTTGCAGGCAGACAGTTGAGTCGGACAAGCGAGCATCGTTTGGCTATGCGCCGCAATATGGCGGTCTCGCTTTTCGAGCACGAGACAATTTCGACGACTATCCGAAAGGCAAAGGAAGTAAAGGGTTTCGCCGAGAAGATGATTACGCTGGCCAAGCGCGGGACATTGGCGGCCAGGCGACGGGCAATAGCGTTGCTGGGCGACCGCGACATAATCAAAGAGGAAGAGGGCGAGATTGTCAAGAAGGGCACGATAATCGGTAAATTGTTCAGCGAGCTTGGCCCGAGGTATCTCGACAGAAAAGGTGGGTATACGCGGATTATTCACCTGGCGAAAAGAAGGTTGGGTGATAACGGCGAGCTGGTTTTACTCCAGTTGGTTGGCGCGGAACACTTGGAGAAAAAACCCAAAGGCGAGAAAGGCGAACATTCCAAGACCAAGCAGCCGGCCAAAAGCGCTGCCGGCGCGGAGCAGTAACCTTCTGTTATTAAGTGCTCGGTGAGGGGCCCAGCGAATGAGTACTCAAGAGTGCATTTTCTGCAAGATAGCGTCCGGCCAGATACCTGCGACGAAGATTTACGAAGATGACGTCGTAGTTGCGTTTCTTGATATCGGGCCTGTCAGCGACGGCCACACGCTCGTTATGCCGCGTAAGCATGTTGAACAGGTGCATAGTTGTCCGCCTGAACTTCTGGGCGAGATTTGGACCCGCCTTGGCAAAATCGCCGGCGTTGTTTCCTCGGTGACCGGTGCGGACGGGTACAATGTGTTGTGCAACAACGGCAGGGCCGCCGGGCAGATTGTTGACCACCTGCATTTTCATATAGTGCCCCGCAAGACGGGCGACGGAGTTTTCACGCAATGGCCTTCGCATAAATACGGACAAGGCAAGGCCGAGGCGATTGCCGAGAAGATTCGTAGTAAGTTGTAACTGTTTTATTGTTGCTATGATAAAGATTTCGTGATACTTTTTGTATATGACCGCGGGGTAGAGCAGTCTGGTAGCTCGTCGGGCCCATAACCCGGAGGTCGGAGGTTCGAATCCTCCCCCCGCTAGTGGTTTACAGAGATAACTTCCTGGCAAGCAGGGAGTTATCTCTTTTTCTTTGCTCCCAAATTAACCCGCTATTAAGATCTGAAGATAAAAGCCAGTTCTTGCGACCTGGTTTTTTTGCTTGTTGCTTTTGTAATTGTTGGATTAGGCATGCCGAAAGGTTCCCATGTAAATTGCAAAGTGCTATAACATACAAACTAGAACTTGTTGAGAGGAGCGAATTCTAGTATGATTCCTTGGGGAAACGGAAAGAGATGGGCTTTTCCTGTTATTCCTGGGTATGAGCGGAGGTTATGCTGAATGACGGAATATCCGAACACACCTGTTGAAGGGGCCATACTGGATGGACCTCACTGGCCCGAAGCAGTTCGTGTATTGTCTGTGAAAATCCGCTCTAATCGTCTTGAAATCCATGCGATTGGTATAAATACCCGTGTCCTACTCAAAAATCCATCCGGCTGTAAAAGTTGACATTTTTCGGATTCGGATGGGGGAAATTGCTCATTGGCAAGTTGATATTGACTGATTTGGAAAGGGCTTTCTCTGGCCGGAGCGTGTTTTTTGCTGAATTTTCATTGTTGGTGCAGACGTTCTCTGTGTTGCTTGATAACCAGAGCATGATCTGTATTCAGGCAACTCGGCTGTAATTGTGATGCAGGCCGCCGAGGACGGCTTTGCTAACGATATTGCCATTGGTTTGAACAGGACGATGCACGGGCGAATCCTTCTCAAGTGACATATGTGTTCTGCTGACGTTGTAATATTCATTGATGTATTCGTCCAGCACGCTATGCAGATGTCTTTCATTAAGAATAATCATGTGGTCAAGACACTCTCGGCGCAGCGTGCCGATGACACGTTCAGCAATCGGATTTTGCCAGGGACTTCGCGTGGCGGTCGGTGTGTCCTTTAAGCCGAACCTTTTAATGTGCAGTTTTAAATCGTCGCTGAAGATTTTGTCGTTATCCCTGAGGACGTATTTTGTTGTCTCGTCAAACGCGAATGTTTCCCTGAGTTGCTGAATCGCCCATTGGGAATGCGGTTTTAAAGTAACGCCAAAATGTAATATTCTGCGTCTGTCGTGTGATATTGCAATAAATACATAAATCGCTTTAAAGAAAATGGTTCGGGCCACAAGGAAGTCAATGCCAACAATGTACTTTGCGTGATTTCTCAGAAAGGTCAGCCATTGCTGTCGCGAAGCGTCATCCCCGCTGTGTTTTTGCATGTATTTGGCCACGGTATTATCACAGACAGTGTATCCAAGCTTTGCCAGTTCGCCCTGAATCCGTTGAGGCGACCAGCTTAGATTTTCCTTCTGAAACTTTCGGATAAGCTTGATCAGTTCCCAATCAGTCGTTGGTCTGCCGGCTCTGTGAGACTTCCATCTCCAGTATAGTTTGAAACCTTTGTGATGCCAATGGACAACGGTTTCTGGCTTGACAATGATCAGTGCTGATTTCCAATAGCTCCATATTTTGGATAGCCAGACCCAGAAGATACGGTCGATATTTGTAATTTTAGGCGTTTTTATGCTGCGTTGCTGGATAGCCAATTGCTGCCGGAGGGCAAGGTTTTCGAGGATCAAGTCTCGTTTGCCCTTGAGCAGGGCGGTGAATAGATCAACAATAAGCCTACAAAGCGTTTTCAAGGTTGCTTTCTCCCATGAATTCCTATAAAACCAATTCTTGGTAGCAATTCAGGGAGTTTACATAAGTCGTTGAAATAGAACAAGTTCGAATTTTTGAGTAGGACAAGCTTACTTTGTTGAAATTAGTCGACTTTCCTACGGTTCTGCGCTATAATTCCCGCTTTTTATCAATGTTGCGGGAG